>Ga0257124_1000006_pt1 | contig 291337 bp, 304 predicted proteins | sample SI106_150metaG_FD_190154 | JGI IMG/M metagenome (GOLD analysis project Ga0257124, IMG submission 190154) | Marine microbial communities from Saanich Inlet, British Columbia, Canada - SI106_150 | ecosystem: Environmental > Aquatic > Marine > Inlet | place: Canada: British Columbia | collected...
GATAGAGTAATATTGAATGAAAAGCTGAGTGCTATAGAAGCACTGCATCAGAGAATGAGAGATTTGCTTGAGAAAGAGTAAAAAATTATCATAAATATGAAACCCCAGAAATGGGGTTTTTGGTTTGGGAGGTGTGCTATAATACCCTTATACATTAAAGCAGTAAGAATAAAAATATAAGAATATGACGCTAGTTAAATATACTGAAATAAAAATCAAAGATAGTGGAGAAGCGCTAGTTGATTTGTCTGATTATGATTTTGTTATTGACCCGAAATATTATAAGCAAGGTCTTTCTAATGATCCAAATCTATATTTAAGAAAGGGAGTTGCAGAAAAACTTGAGAGTATTCAAGCAAACATGAATGGATACAAATTCAAAATTTGGGATGCATATAGATCAAGAGATGTGCAAGAAAATATATATAAGAAATTCAGGAAGCAGTTGAAGACTGAAAATCCATTTTGGAATGATGAGCGCCTTAAGTTGGAAACAGGAAAGTTTGTTTCTCCACCACATGAAGCTGGACGAATCCCTCCACATGTAACGGGTGGTGCCGTTGACCTTACTTTAGTTGGGAAAAATGGTAAGGAATTGAATATGGGAACAAAATTTGATCATTTTGGAGAAGAATCAAAATGGGACTATTTTGAGAAAAATAGTGGAAATAAACAAGCAAGAGATAATAGGAAACGATTACGTGATTTACTAATAGATGAGGGGTTTAGAAAAGATCTGGATGAATGGTGGCATTTTGATTTTGGTAATCAAATATGGGCACTAGACACAAAAAAGGATTTAGCTATATATGGTGAAACTACCTCAAGAAGAAAATAAAGAAAAACAAAATTGAAACAATCTGATGCACTGGATATATTGAAGATGGGACACAATGTGTTCCTAACAGGATTTGCCGGAAGTGGCAAAACTTTTTTGTTAAACGAATATATTGCATTCTTAAGAAAGAACGATGTAGAAGTGGGAGTAACCGCGTCTACTGGTATTGCGGCTACCCATATGGAAGGTAGGACTATTCATTCTTGGGCGGGGATGGGAATAAATGCAGAAATGACAAAGCCTGAAATAAGGAAAGTGCTAAGAAAGGCTCATATTAAAAAGAGGATAGCCAGTACCAGAGTTTTGATAATAGATGAAATATCAATGTTAGGTCACAGGCAGTTGGATCTGGTAGATGCAATATGCCGTTTGGGCAAGAAACAAAATATCCCTTTTGGCGGGATGCAGATTATTTTGTCTGGCGACTTTTTTCAATTACCGCCAATTAACAAAAGTTTAGAAGAAGGGGAAAACAAATTTGCTACTGAATCTGATGTATGGGGTGAATTGGATATGAAGATTTGTTATCTGGATGAACAGTTCAGACAGTCAGATAAAGTGTTTTCACAAGTTTTGAATGATATCAGGGATGATAAAGTCACAGTGGATACGGTAAACACTTTGATGTCACGATTGAATGTAGATATAGGCGATGAAATTATTCCTACTAAACTAAATACTCATAATGCAGCTGTCGATGCTATCAACAACCGTGAACTGGCGAAGCTAAAAACAAAACCAGTGGCATTTGAAATGGATTCTACTGGTTCTCCAAATGTTATAGAGACTCTAAAAAAAGGATGCTTAGCGGAAGAGTCTATAACGCTCAAAGAAGGTGCTGCTGTTATGTTTGTAAAAAACAATTATATTAAAGGATATGTAAATGGAACATTGGGGACTGTTATTGATTTTGGCAAGGAAGAAGGTTGGCCGATTGTAGAGACTAGTTCTGGTAAACGGATAGTAGCCGAACCGGAGAGTTGGGGTGTGGAGGAAGATGGGGAAGTGATAGCAAGAGTTGATCAGGTACCGCTTAGACTGGCCTGGGCTATTAGCGTACATAAAAGTCAGGGTATGAGTTTGGAATCTGCTGAGATTGATCTGAGTCGCGCATTTGAGCGCGGTATGGGATATGTCGCACTATCTAGAGTTCGGTCGTTAGACGGAATAAGGTTAACGGGAATCAATAATACTGCCCTGGAAGTGAACAAAGATGTGGTGGGACTGAATAGGGAATTTATTATCAGGTCGCAAAGTGATACTGATGAGCTGAGGGAATTTGGAGAGAAAAAGATAAATAAGTTTCAGCAAGATTTTATAAAAGAGGCAAGATCGTAAAGTAATGGTAGATTCCCGCTTCCGCGGGAATGACACTTTTGTTTTTTTCAGAAATGGGGTTTTTGGTTTTTTTGAACCTTTGCATAATATTTAGAATAGATTTACTATGTTAGTATGTTTTTAACTATTACGATTGCTATAAGTTTAGCAATTGATTCATTTATAGTTTCTGTTGTCTGTGGATTCTCTGAACGACAGTGCAGCAAGTGGCAAGCAATTCGCATGGCACTGATGCTTGGAATATTTCAAGCATCTATGTTAGCTGTGGGGTGGTTGGCCGGCAAAGGTGTAGAAAAGTATATTGAAGCCTATGATCATTGGATTGCTTTTATATTGTTGACTATTGTTAGTTTTCGGTTCTTTCAGCAGGCATTTGTCGATAATACACCTGATAATTGCAAATTTCATCCTTTTTCCTGGAAGACTCTTATTGTTCTGGCGGTGGCTACCAGTATTGATGCGATGGCGGTTGGCTTGAGTGTGGCAATGATTGATACGTCTTTGTGGGAGCTTACAATTGCGACAGGCGTAGTCACTTTTGTAATGTCGCTGGCAGGAGTGTATATTGGCAGGCGCTTTGGAATGAGTTTTGGCAAAGCTACATATATAGTTGGAGGAGTTGTCCTGCTAGCTATTGGCGTTAAAATACTTATTGAACATATGTAAAGAATTTCTCATGCAAAAACAGATTGTCGTTCAAAACGAAACAGTTATATACACTTTGAAAAAGAGTAAACGTGCTAGGCAACTAAATCTTACAATTCATAGTGACGGTAGGGTAGTGGTTACCACGCCGTTTTATATTAGAGAGAAAGTTTCGGAGCGGTTTGTAAAAGAGAAGGGTGAATGGATATTGAAGAAGCAAGCATTTTTTAAACAGTTTGAGGGTCAGAAGATAATAAAGAATAGTAAGCAGGATTATTTGAAAAGAAAAGACGAATCTTATAAACTGGCTGTTGATCGTGTAGAGTATTTCAATGAAACATATAAGTTTAAATACAACAGAGTCAGCATTCGAAATCAGAAAACGAGGTGGGGTAGCTGTTCTAGTAAAGGGAATCTGAATTTTAACTACAAAATAGTTCATCTGCCATTACGAACCGCAGACTACATAATAGTTCATGAGCTGTGTCATTTGAAAGAGATGAATCATTCCAAGAAGTTTTGGGATTTAGTTTCTGTATTCTTTCCTGACTATAAAGAAATAAGAAGAGATCTGAAAAAGCTTGGTATTAGTTTGAATTAGGTGGATCCCCAGATCACATTCTTCGAATGTGTCCGAGGATGACAGACTGATGCAAAATTATATACGTTGTCATCTTCGGACTTGATCCGAAGATCCAGATAGTAAATCAATAGTTCATAAAAAAGCATCCCGCTTTTTTTGTTTGAATATGAAGTGTATAATGTAAATATGCAATTAGCAGTACTATTCTGGTTTTATAAAGAACCCGAAATCTGTGAAAACAGATTAAAACTGATCAAGAAACATAATCCAAATATTAGAATATTTGGTCTTTATGGTGGGAGCAAAAAAGACGAAGCAAGATATAAAAAGAAGCTGGGGAAGTATCTGGATAGTTTCTATACATCTTCGTATTCAAACAAATCTAAAGACTGGAAATGGATACATGGTGATTTGATGATTCTGGAATGGTATATGAATAAAGGAAGAAGGCTGAAATGGGATAGTGTAGCTGTAGTTCAGTGGGATATGCTGGTATTGGGTCCGATCAAGAAACAGTTCCCAGGAATAAAAACGAATGAGTTATTTTTATCTGGCTATAGAACTTTGAATGATGATATAGAAAAGAAATGGAACTGGACTGATGTAAGGATACCAAAGAACAGAAAGAACTATTTGGAGTTTAAAGATTATGTAAAAGAAAATTACGGTTATAACAAAAAACTGAAAATATGTTTGTTTATTCTGGAAGTGATTCCTAGAGATTTCTTTAAGAAGTGGCAACTCATGCCGAGTAAAGAGCTGGGTATGTTGGAATACAGTGTTCCGACTCATGCGGATATTCTGAAGCAACCAATGTATTAGAGGAACTTGGGAGTATGGTGGTTTGATACCCGGGCTTATGAGGGAATGACCCCTCTCAATGCCAAGGGCATTGAGGTTAAAAAAACTTATATAGAATCGGAGCTAAATAGGAAGAATGGATTTCGAATATTTCATCCTTATAATGGATTGTGGTACGATTAGTATATGGATTTGAAAGACAAATTGGCGTTGTATTTCTTTGACCCGATGAAAGGGGAGAAGGAGTATGCCAAGCTATATGCGGTCAGTAGCGATTCGCAGATTTCATATTCGCCATTGTATTTATTGCGGCGGCAGATTTTGCTTTTGACCGGAAAGCTGATACCTTTTCCAAATCCTCCGATTCATCAGATGCCGTATTTTTCGGCGATTCTTTTGGCGCATATTGCTGTGAAAAGATTGACGATGCTTTCTAGTGGCAAGGACTATGTAAAATACAAAGACTATATTTTATTTTACAAAAAGTATATGGGATTGAATCCGCTGGAATATGCAGCGGCGCGGCTTTTGCGAAATGGAATAGAACATAATAATTTCCAGTTGTATATGCGATTGAAAGCAGATAGCGCCCCGATGTTTAAGGAATTTGCTAAATACATTATAGACAACAAAGTTATGAGCGAAGAGCAGCTAACTCTGGTGAAGAATTTTAACGTTACATTTGCGATGGTGGAGAAAGGTTATACAGGAGCGATTGTTTCTGCGCCGAAACTTTTGAACTTTGATGAAAAGTCAGGTATGGCTAGATTGCGGTTCCATATTCAGCCATATTTATTTCTAGAGGCGTTTGAATGGGGGGTGCAAAAAGTGAAGCATGATGTAGGGGTGTCAGCACAACTGCAAAAACATTTCGACCGGATTGTGGTGGAGGAGAACTGGATGGATGTGCATCAGTAGAGAGAGCTTATTATTGATATGACTGGCATATGGCTGACTGGGATAAAATATATAAAGGGTATAATAAAGGCGGAAAAGAATGGCAGGCTATCAACGACGGCATGGTGCCTTTTTGTTTTTTAGAAGGAATTAATCCTTTGTTTATCGATTTTATTGAAAAAGCAAAATTTAAGAGTAAGCGCGTTTTGGATATTGGCTGCGGTAACGGCAAGTATCTTGTTTTTTTGTCTGAGTTGGGTTTTTATGTGGATGGAATTGATTCCAGTGAAACTTCTGTTGAGATGACCAAAAAAGCTCTGAGGGGAAAAGCGGGCGAGATAAGACAGGCGGATATGTTTGACATGGAAATAAAAAACGGAAAGTATGATCTTATAATATCTATTTCCACAATTAATCATGGATACAAAAAGGATTTTCAGAAATTGATAGCCAAGATTCATACAGCGCTAATAACTGATGGTAAGTTTTTTGCTAATATTCCAGACAAAAAGTGTTTAGGAACTTGGCGAACTTTTAAAAAATACAAGACGATTAATGAAAATACGGTATTGCCACTGCTTGGTCCAGAAAAAGATATCCCACATAGTTTCTATACAAAAAAGGAAATTGAAGAAGTGCTTGATAAATTTACTGATTTAAAAATGAAGAAAGACAAACACGGGCAATGGATAGTAATTGCTGGTAAGTAATAGGATTTTCCTCTAAAGGCAAAACCAAAAGTAAAGAAATACCTTTTTTGCATAGGGGATTGATTTATATTCAAAATCTGCTAGAATTCACAAAGGCTTTGTTATCGAAAAACAAGCTGTTTATTGAATAAATTAAGGAAATATATGGAAAATAATCAAGAAAGAGATTCTCTATTAATGCGCTGGTCTAAATTTTTTATCACAAAGTATCGAGTAAGTATTTTAGTAATTCTGGCAATTGTCGTTGCAGGATTATGGGGTGTTAGTACTAACCAAAGACAGGACTTTCCAACAATACCTCTAAACTTTGTCTATGTTTCGGCTATTTATCCCGGAGCTTCTCCTGCTGATGTTGAAAGGGAGGTAATAATCCCTCTCGAACAAACAATAAAAGGTTTTGAAGAAGTGGACTATATTCAGTCCAGTGCTCAAAACAGTTATGGTGATCTGCAGGTATTTTTGAAAAGTGGCGATGATTTAGATGCTGTAACTACTAAGCTTGGAGATGAGTTTGATAAAGTTGGCTTGCCCGATGATGCTGATGTAGGTATTCAGACAATTACTGCTGCTGGACCTGCCATAGCATTAGGAATAGTGGGAGATAATGGTCAAACAACTACAGAACTTTTGGAATACGCTGCGGAAGTTCAAACCAGGCTGGAAACATCTTCGAGTGATATTAAATATGTAGAAATTGCACCGTCAAATGAATACGAGTTAAAGATTACTCTGGATACGGCGGAGCTTGCTAAAAACAGATTAAACTTTGATCTAGTAAGGGGTGCTATTCAGTCGCAGTTGATCTCACTACCTGGCGGTGCTGTAACGGCCGATGATGGACGAAAAGAATCAATCACCATTAATGCGCCAATACAAAGTCAGAGTGATATAGAAAATATATCATTTGGTTTTGTTAAACTTTCTGATATTGCAGAGATTGAAAGAGTGCCAAAGAATAGTGAAGCTGTAACATATGTAGGTTATATAGAAGATGGTGTTCCATATTCAAAGCAGTCTGTGTATGTAATGGTTTATAAAAATGATGAAGGCGATGTTATTACAATTTCTGAAGCAGTTAGTGCGGAGATAGAGGATATTAAATCTTCAGGTGTGATTCCGGAAGAGGTTGATATTGTAACTGCCTATAACACAGCGCCATATGTAGAAGATCAAATTTCTACTCTTCTCAACAATGGTTATCTTGGATTGATACTAATTTTAGTTGTTCTATTATTCTTTATTAATCTCAGAACAGCTTTGGTTGTTGCTTTTGTAATTCCTACCGTTTTCTTGATTGGATTGTTTGTGCTAGCAGCAATTGGGTATTCACTAAATATCCTAACTCTTTTCGCCATGATCCTGACATTAGGAATATTGGTGGACAATGCTATTGTAATCGCGGAAGGAATGGTGCATGAATTAGATAAGGGGGCTAGTAGATTGAAGGCGGCATTATTGTCCGTTAGAAAGCTGGGCCCTCCTGTTACGGCTGCAACATTGACCACGGTGGTTGTGTTTATTCCGTTTGCATCTATTGGTGGGATAATGGGAGATTTCTTGAAATACATTCCATATACCATAATGATAATCATTCTAGCTTCTTTCTTCGTGGCTGTTTCCATTACGCCACTACTGGGACGCTGGATTCTAAAGAAGCAGACTGAAGAAGAAAGAAAGCAAAGGAAGATAAAAGGATGGCAAAAAGCCTTGGTAATACCTGCATTTGTTATGTATGGTCAAAAGGCTGTTGATGCACTAAGTGATGGATACAAGAGAATGATGACAAAAGTGTATAAAAAGATGTCGCTCAAAATTGGTGTGCTTGCCATTACTACAGTATTACTCGGATTGAGTTTTGGTTACTTTGCACCGCAGTTGGATTTTGAACAATTTCCGACAACAGACGGCGCTCAAGTTCAAGTAAGTGTTTCATTTCCTGCTGGTGTTCCTACTGATCAAAAGAATGATGTGTTCATGATGGTTCAGGATGAATTGATACAGCTTCCACATTTCAAGAACTTTTATGCGTTTGGTAATACTATATTTTCAGAATTCACTGATCCTAAGGATCGTGAAGACGGAATGGTTATATCGGAGATTATAGACAAGTTTGAAGTGGAGTTAGATGAAGTGAGGGCTAAGATATCAGATGATATTGTAATTACTCCGCAGTCATCCTCATATGGACCACCAATGGATCAGTTCGCTGTTGTTGTTAATTTCCTTGGAACCGATTCTGACAAGCTCACGAATGCCACAAATAATCTGGAAGAATTCTTGAATGATCAAGAAGGTATAAAGAAAATTGAAAATGGTCCTAAGGCATCATTGATTCCTGCTATTGAAGTTAATCTTAAACAAGATGAGTTGGCAAAAAGAGGTGTAAATTCGATGGTTGCTGCAGGGACAGTAAACGCAATATTCGCCGAACAGAAAATTGGTTCTATTGTTTTAACTGATGGTGGACTTTCTGACAACGTTATGATGGTATTCTCTGATCAGTCCACTGATGCTATTTCTGACTTGGAGGATTTGACCGTTCCAACTTTGACTGGGGGAGTGGTAAAACTCAGTGATGTTGCAGATGTGCAGCAAGTCGAGAAGCCCAATAGTATTAGAAGACTTGAAAACAAAAGAGTTGCTACTGTCAGTGTTGAATTAGAAGAAGGTGCTGATCAGGCTGCGCTTGATCAGGCGATTAGAGATTATTTAACAGAGGATAAACTGGTTGCACTTGGATTGGAAAAAGACGGTGTAACTTATGGTGGAGAGTTTTCTGCATTTGAGAGTGACTACAGTAATTTGCAGATAGTATTTGTCTTGGCAATGCTAGCTGTATATTTGATCCTGGTCTATCAGTTCAATTCATATTTCCAACCAGCACTAATTATGTTTGCAGTTCCTTTGGCATTGATAGGGGTATTCCCAGGACTACTGTTAATTGGAAGTTCTTTGAACATGATTTCAGGATTGGGAATTATAGCGCTAATTGGAATAGTAGTGAATGATGCGATTGTATTTATCTCGACGTTTAATCGGTATAAGGAAGAGCATCCTGATGACAATCTGTATCAAAGATTAGTAAGAACCGGTTATACTAGATTCAAACCAATTTTCTCAACATCAATTACCACTATTGGAGGTATTTTACCGCTGACTTTGACTGATCCATTCTGGACTGGTCTAGGAACTAGTGTGATTTCAGGTCTAATATTCTCTACTATAGGAACGTTGATAGCAATTCCGGTTCTGTATTCGATATTCTGCAATATAAGATACAAGTTCAGTAGAAAAAAAGAAGAGTGTTAAAAGAAACCCGCCGAAAGGCGGGTTTTTTGATTATATTGATAACAAAGGGAAAAGTTAAAATTTCCTTGACTAACACAGGGTGTGGAGTATTATGAAAAACACACTCTTTCTAATGTTGCACACTGGCGCGCGGTCACTTGCGCCGAACAGCCACCAACGGTCGTTTGGGGAAAGCAGTAAGAAGTAACAGCAGTTGCAGGTTGGAAACCGTTGGTTTAATCGGATCGGCCGGCATCCTGCTGGCCAATGGTTCACCGCCTTTCCGAGGTGCTGTATCTAATCGCTTGGGCCGCGCGCCTTCACTCTCGCTCAGCCCCCCGCGTCTTGTTCTGCAGGACAACGGGGGTGTTTTTTATTTCAATAAAAAAACCGAGGGAGAGGGGAGATGCTTGTGAAAACATCTCCTCCTCTGATCCTCGGTGGGTGACCCAGATGGGTCGAAGGTGCGTTACTCGGCTAGAGGCCGAGCTTCTCTGCCAGCCATTCTGGCGGAGTGTTTTGGGGGGTCAGGTAGATAACAGTATCACCCGACTTGTCGTTACGGTCGGAAACCTCTCGTGATCCGCGGATCTTGAGAAGCCGGTCCTTGCCGTCGCACTTGTCTCCGTGCACTTCGTTCTCGAACCAGATGTGCACTTCGAGATCTTCTTCGATGAGAAGTTCACCGGCGTCGGCCCAGAAGTAAGCGGGTCGTTCCGGAAGTACGTCGGGAACCGTGAGGAACACCCAGGATCCGTCTGCGTACTTGATGCCGAAGATCACGTTGCCGCGATCAGCATCTAGAACATCCATCTTCCAGCGAAGCTGCGTGTAGAAGCGACCATATACAGTCGTACTGTACACGTCAGTATCGTGCTCCTGTGTCGGTCCGACCCAGAGGTCGGTGTCGGTCTCGAACTCTTCGATCTCGGAACCAGGTGCTGACTCGACACGAATGGTGACATCGCCACTCTCTACCTGAGCGGTAACGTTGTCGGTTACCGTAACGCTGAAGGTGTGGTTGCCAGCCATCAAGCTGTCTTTCTCGGTCGTTGCAGTGGTTGCGATAATGCTACTGTCATAGACCCACTCGATACTGAAGTCGCCGGAGCCGTCGTCGATGTCGACCCACAGACTCGCGGTAACAGGTTCAGTCTCGTCTTGAGGTGTTCCGTTCGGAGTGATCGTCATCGGAATGATGGGATCATGTTCGGCAACAACCTCGAATTCAACCATGCTAGTTGCCGTTTCTCCTGTGCCGTCCGTTACAATTACCGTGAACTCATGTCCACCAGCTTCTAAACCGTAGTAGCTGGTGAACCGCTCCGACGAAATGAAATCGTCGAAATAGAACCACTGGTAACTGTAGTCGCCATCGCCACCGGAAGGGTGAGCTTCCAGAAAAACGGCAACTGGCACTTCAGGAATTAGCAGTGAGACTGACGCCTCGACGTCCAACGGGAGATACACATCTCCCTGCACTGTAACCGTCACGTCTTGGAACGTAGAACCGTTGCCGGTGCCGTCCTCGACGTAGACTGTGAAGGTGTGGTCACCTGCCGAAAGGTCACTGTATGTCGTGAACCGATCAGTAGAGAACACAATGCTCTCATAGAACCAGCGATAGGAGTAATCTCCATCGCCACCAGAACCGTGAGCTTCCAGATAAGCGGTGTTATCAAGAGCGAAGCCCGTGGCGTCTAGTGTCAGCGGAGGCAGCTCACCAGGAGCGGTCGCCGTGATAGTTCCTTCGAATTCGACGGTCATGCCGTCTGCATCGATGATTGTGCCTATAACTTCGTAGTCACCAGGCAGATTGGCGGTGAAGGTGATGGTCGGCTCGGTGTAAACCTCGCCGCCTACGATGATCTCGAACGAGTAGGACAGGGTCCCGCCCCAAGCGTACAGTGAGATCGTTGCATCGTAGGGCGCCTCACGATTGTTCGGCGCAATCACCAGCATGCCGTCGATCGGCGTGCCAGGTTCGATCTCCTCTTCACTGGCCGTGATGGTCAGTGATCGGGTGATCAGGGTGTCGGTATAATCCACATGGAGTTCGAATTCCCACGATCCGGGCTCGTTAGCCTGGAATTGAGTTTCCGTATATTCCTCGCCGTCCTTGTAGATGGTCACGCTCTCGGGTTCGCCGATCACGTTGTACCACAAGGTGGCGACATTGACGTAGGGGATGAACAGGTTCAGAGGGCTTGCGTTGAACTCGGCGCCGTATTCCGGAGTCGGAATCGGGTCGGATTCAGGAGCAGTCAGGTCGCTGGCAGAACATCCGCAGAGAATAGCAGTGAATGCCAGGACGATCAGAATCAGTGTGTGTGTGTTCTTCATGGTTACTTCAACCTCCGGGTGTTACCTCCGACCACGGCAATGCGAACATTGCTTGTAGTCTCGAGGCCGTTGAGGAAATCCCATTCGTGCCCGTAGGTGCCGGACACGACGATGGCATAGTGGTCTTGCCGCAGTGAGATCGTGAGATCGGCTGCGGAATTCCACCAGCTTCGCTTGCCGGCAAGCTCGGTGTCACTGAGGACGTTTTCCTCGTGGACGAAGCCGCCCAGGATCCACAGGCTCTTGTAGGCCCGTGCTCCCAGTCGAATGCCCCATCCTTGATCAAACGTCTCGGTGTCAGGCTCGAAGGTGTCCCTCTCCGTACGGAGGAACGTTGAGTGGAATCCCCAGAGTTGGAGTGCCCACTCATTGTTGAGGTTCAGTGTGATCTCAGCAGTCGGAGCCACGGCGAATTCCGTGGTCCGAAGACCGCCCATGTACGACAACGACAGATAATGTCGCGTCGTATCTGTCGTCCCGAAGTTGAACTTGAACTCGTAGTTGTTGTTCGTAACCGGGACCGGCGTCCGTTCGATGATCTTCTGCTTCTGGTGCTGGAGTAGCTCCGCGCAGTAGATCTTGATGTAACGGTCGCCCACGATACCACTTTCGAAGTGGTAGTAGTCGACGATCACGGTCGTGACGTCGATGCCGAGGTATCCGAGGATACGGTTGGCACACGCTTCGCGAGCATTCCGAGTGGCACCGTCCCAGTTGAGGTTCATGGCGTGGAAGTCCACGTTCTTGAACCTGGGATCTTTCTCCAGGATTTGGAGAATGGTGTACTCGGTTGGATCGGTGCAGGACTCGACGACGATGCGCAGAGAGTCCGCGCAAACGTTATCCAGTTGGGCCCGAAGCGTCGGCGTCACAAGAGGGAGGATATCTTCCTCAATGACGTCGTAGCCAGGCTTACCCTTACCGAATCGTACTTCGACACCGTTGTCCGAAGCACTGACGGAGTGGTTGTTGGCCATCGCGATAGTCGATCCGATGATCAACATCAGGATGGCAAGGTAGATGGTGGAATACTTCGAATGCTTCAAGGTCTTCCCTTTCGTTTTACTGTCAATCCTTTGACAGCATGTGGAACTTTTAGCGCGTCTTCATGACACGCACTTCTCAACACTACATGATTACAGTGTATTCAGTTTTCAAGGACCATCCTCTGTAGAAGAGGGGGGTCGGGACATTATTATTTTTGTAATATCCTGATTCCTCTCTGCTAGCAGTAAAAAAGTGGAATTCTTATCAAACGAAGAGAGTCCACTTACTTCATACAATCGCACAGCATAATCTATGCCGTTGCTGTTTGCGATCTCTCTCCTCGCTATTCAATTTTCAACGCATCATTATATACCTAATTTGGCCTTTTGTCAATGGTATTAGGCCCATTTTTAGCTGGTTTTAGCTAAATTTCTGCTATTCAATTATTTCCATTTTGTTCATATGTTGTGTTGAGTTTTTACGTGCAGACTTTTTGGGGTAGCGCGATAGATTCTATCATAGTTTGTTTGCTGTCACAATCCTAAAATTCATTGCAGTTCAATATAACAACACATTATATACCTTTTTCCGTGTTTTGTCAAGACCGCCGGGTCCTGATACAATGAAATAATATTGGATATAACTGCGTAATAATAATAATGGCTGTAATCAGAGATTGTAATCACAAATCAGACGAGGAATTAGTTGAATTAACACTTTCTGACCAAGGGTGGTATTTGTGTTTGATGAAAAGGTATGAAGATAAACTGGCTAGATTTATTAGACGAATCTCTGGTGTAAATGATCAGGATCTAGAGGATATTCTTCAGGATGTATTTATAAAGGCATACCGAAACCTAAACAATTTTGATTTGGATTTGAAATTCTCATCATGGATATATCGAATTTGTAGAAATCATGTTATTAGCTATTATCGTAAGGTGCAAAGCAGACCACAAGCAATAGGCGGCGACGATGGAGAAATGATCTTGAATCTGATTCAAGATGAGAATGATCCGCATGCAGTCATGGATGAAACTCTCTCAAATGAAAAGATTAAAAACGTATTATCCCATATGGACAAAAAATATCAGGAAGTTATTGTACTAAAATATTTAGAAGACAAGGATTATCAGGAGATATCAGATATTTTAAAAAAACCTGTTGGAACAGTTGGTACGTTACTTAGTAGAGCAAAGAAACAATTTAAGCAAATCGTTCAAAAACAAGGAACCGAATTTTAATATGACAGAATCACCCAACAAAATATTAGATAAGATAAAGAAAGAAAAGATCGCTCCGAAACCGAAGTGGCAGTTTCGGTTAGAACAAGTTGGTTTGTGGTTTCTAGCTATGATATCTGTCTTGATAGGAAGCAATGCTGTTGCTGCCATAATTTTCCGAATGGTTAATAATGATTGGGATGCATTGAAGTTTATTGAAAGAAGCCCGATTGGCCATACACTGACAACACTTCCATATGTTTGGATTGTAGTTTTAGGACTGTTTATATTGCTCGCGTACTACAATACTCGTCATACAAAGAAAGGATACAAATACAATACTTATGGAGTCGTGCTTGGAGCTATTCTCGCGAGTGTTATTGTGGGCACTTTTCTATACATTGTCGGGTTTGGACCACGGGTTGAAATGTTCATGCAGAGAGTTCCTGGAATGGAAAAAATGATGCACAATAGGGAGCAAATGTGGACCTACCCAGAAAAAGGTTTTGTTGCGGGAGAAATAACAGGAATGCTGAGTGGTGTTGGATCGTTTGAAATTATCGATCTTGAAAATGAAGAATGGATTATAGTTCCAGTTGAAGTGTATATTGACCCTAGAGCAGTAATTGAAGTCGGTGAGTCGGTGAGAATATTTGGTGAAATAGATGAGCCTCCTATTTTTGAAGCATATAAAATTATGCCTTGGGAAATGAGACCGCCAATCAAGGATATCTTCGAAGGAAAAATGAATAGGCAGTATTACAGAGGTGAAATAAAAGCTGGAGAGCGTGCGTACTAGAAGATGGATGAATTGATATAGGTTCAATATCTATATCGTAAATTTAAATTAAAAAATATAATGTTTTATCTGAGTTATCTTAAAAATGAATTAGTTCGAAGAATTGGTAAGACTATTACCATTTCTTTAGGCTTGGCTATCGCCAGTGCGATTATTATTGTAATCATATCTACATCTCAAAGTCTTTCCAGCACTCAGGAAACCGTATTGAATCCATTGGAAAATGTTGGTACCGACATATTGGTAACAAGAACTGTTGATTTGGAGGATGGAGGAAAAGATATGGCAGCTGGTTATGATTATTTGCGGGAAAATATTGTAACTACGGATCTGTCACAGTATGGAAATGCGGGTGATACCTTCGTGAGGGATGTGTTTCTTTCAGGATCTCTACTTAGCTTTCCAACGGAAGAAGCAACAGATCTGGATAAATCATTAGTGGATGATTATGCTTTAGGATTAATCCTAAATGTTACCCATCAGGAAGGAGAGATTCCGGAAATTGTTTCAGAAATTGAAACCGGTGGTGAGGAATTGTTTATTGGTGGGCAGGAAATTGAGATAGTTGGAGAAGTGATTGATATTGGTACGGAAATAGCTCCAATGACATATGAAGAAGAGGAAGCAATGTCTGAGGTAAAAGGTAATGTTCGCAAAGAAATACAAGAAAGAGGACTTGATCCAAAATCACCAGAGGGAAGAATTATAATGATGGATGCTATTAATGAAGCAATGCCGGAAAGGTTTAAAGGCACTGAAGGTACAATTATCACGGACAGCAGAATGATGAGAACTGAGGATAGAACAATTACCACCGATAAGCAGATAATACGAACAGAAATAGATACGCCCGAAACAAATATTCAAACAGAAAACTTTACTGTGGCAGGAGTTGATATAACTAAAGAGAATATTGGTTTAGTATTACCTGATCAGGTAGTTGAGGGAGAATTTATTAGTGAATCAAATCAGGTTGTTGTTAGCACATCATATGCTAGTAGTGAAGAAATAAATATTGCCGATACTATTACTTTGAGTGAAACTGAATACAGTGTAGTAGGAATTGTAGAGCCAAAACTGTACACAAATACCGCAGATATCTATCTTGAACTTGCAGAGCTACAAAGAATTTCTGAGAGGGAGGACAATATAAACATTATGCTAGTGAAATCTGCAGATGCGTTTTCAGTTGAAGATGTTAGTAGTCAACTAGATGGATTGTTTACTGGCGCACAAGTTACAGACTCGTCGGATACTGCTGATAAGGTAACTGGAAGCTTGGTAGATGCAGCGAGTCTAACAGATAAATTTGTGGGACTAACTAGTATTATCGTGATGATTGCTGCGTTTATAATTATTACTCTTTTGACAGTACTATCAATAAATAAAAGAACAAGAGAGATTGGAACCTTAAAAGCAATTGGCTGGAGTAATAAGACTGTTGTAAGACAAATACTCATGGAGAATATTGTATTAGGAGTGATTGGGGCATTAGTAGGTATAGGCATGGGTTTATTGGCAATAGTAGCACTAAATAATTTTGACATTTCATTTTCTGCTGAGTTTGCCTCATCAGGGATCGAGACAATGGGAAATAAGTGGTTTGGAATGGGTGAGGAAACCACCCCATCTTCTACATCATTTAATCTTCAGGTAACTTATACGTACACCACACTTCTTATAGGATCATTAATCGCGATTGCCGGTGCGATAATTGCTGGAACAATTGCAGCGTTTAAATCGTCAAGAATGAGGCCTTCTGAGGCTTTACGCCATTTAGAATAAATATATGACATTAATTGAACTGAAAAATTTGCATAGAGAGTATAAACAGGGTTCCAAAACAATCCACGCTGTTGATGGAATTGATTTAAAAGTTAGTAAGGGAGACTACTTAGTGATATTTGGAAGTTCTGGGAGCGGTAAGAGCACACTGCTTCAGCTGATCGGTGGTTTAGAAAGACCAAGTAAAGGAAGCGTATTTATAGACGGAAAAAACATTGCAGAAATAAGTGAATCAAAGCTAACCAAGCTACGAGGGCATAAAGTTGGATTTGTTTTCCAACACTACAATTTGATTCCTACGTTATCAGCATTACAAAATGTCGAAGCAGCCATTATTAACAGATCAGATCAGGATAAGGAAAAAGCAAAAAAGGCGTTGAAGATGGTAGGACTTGGCAATAGAGTGAATCATTTGCCAAGTTTGCTCTCTGGTGGGGAACAACAAAGAGTAGCAATAGCAAGGGCTCTTATTAACGAGCCGGATATAATACTGGCGGATGAACCTACAGGAAATCTGGATACAAAAACTGGTGAAGAGATTGCAGACATCTTAAAGAGACTAAATAAAGAAAACAATCAAACAATCATTCTAATTACCCATAGTGAATATAATAGGAAGTATGCAAGTAGGGTAATGAGTATTAAAGATGGTAAACTTCAAGAAGAGATGAAATAAATAATTACTCGACCGCGTAGTAATAGGTGAAAGGTCGAGTACATTTACAAATTAAGAAAGGATAAACACAACATGAAAAAAATGCTTCTAACAGCTCTCGTATCCGCAGTCGCATTAGGTACTGTAGGAATTGGATTCACAATGGCTCAGGATGCTGTACTTACAGATACTCAGGTTGCAATAACTGATACTGTACTTGCTACAGAAACTGATACCGATGAGGGTTGTCCTTTTGGGAAAGATCGTGGTGATAGACCCAGATCTGAAGAGATGATTGAGCACAAGGCAGAAATATTGAATTTGACCGCAGAAGAACTTCAAGCAAAAGTAGATGAAGGCAAGACTTTCATTGATATAGCTGAAGAACAGGGAGTAACCTACACTGATATTCAAGAGGCAATGAACAGCCATTTTGAGGAGCAGTTGCAAGCCAAGATCGATTCCGGATACCTTACCCAGGAACAAGCAGATGAATTCCGCGAACAACATGAAGAAAAAAGTGGAATGATGCATGGAATGGGATTTGGTAAGGGTGGAGGAATGCATCGAGGTGGAATGCATTTATAAATAGCATCAACTCGTTGATATCAAAAAGGCCGGTATGACCTACAACCGGTCTTTTTGTATATTTTTAAAGCACTTTATTTATTTAGCGTTTTGTGGTAAAATATCACAAGAAAAATAACCTAATTGTAGAGACTTATGTCGCGAACAACGATAGACTATAACGGTTTGGAGTGGACAAATATTACTCAACCTTCAGAAAAAGATACAAAGTATTTAAAATCAAAATATGGTTTTCATTCTTTTGATTTGCGTGACACACTATCAGTAACTGAATCACCAAAACTAGACATTTATGACAATTATCTTTTCATAGTATTCCATTTTCCAGACTATGATCCAAAAGAGCAAAGAATGATTTATCGCAGGTTGAATGTGTTCATCGGAGATGGTTTTTTTGTAACTCTTCACAAGGGGGAATTTGAGGCAGTTGAAGGCATGATTAATTACATGAAAAAAAATAGTGACGCCAGGGAACAGTTTATGAGTAAAAGTCCTGGTTTTTTGTTATACAACTTAATAAATCCTATTGTTAAAAAGGCGTTTTCTGTAGTAGATAAAATTGGTGAAAACTTAACTGAAATTGAAGAAGATATATATAGTGATAAAACGATTGATGTTGTAAAAGAGTTGGCAATGGAAAGACGAAATATTTTAAATTTCAGGAGAATAGTAGAGCCTCAAAGATTCCTAGTTGATACATTAGTACATCTTAAAAGAAAGTTCCTAGGAACTGAATCTGATATTTATTTTGATGATATTCACGACCATATTGAAAGAATTTGGATGCTGCTAGAAAACTATCGCGAAATTGTAAGAGGATTAAGTGATACAAATGAAGCACTAATCTCTCATAAGATTAATGAGGTTATGAAGGTACTGACTGTTATTTCTGTATCATTATTGCCACTTACGTTGATTGCAAGTATTTATGGAATGAATGTTGCAGGTTTACCGTTTGCAGGAAGCCCCGGAGCTTTATGGGGGATTATGGGACTTATGATATCGCTGATTGTTGGAACAGTATATTATTTTCAGAGGAGAGGATTACTTTAGATATTAAATTACATGGAAATGTTTAAGACTTTTAGAAAATTTACATACCCGTTTGCAGCGTTTCTTTTTGTGCTCTATGTATTAGTCAGTTTTAATGAAGTGATAGTAAATCCAGACGACACAGAACAAGGAACGGTACTTTCTGCAACAGTGTCTATTTATGATGAACCTACCATCACTCCCGAAGAGCTGGTAAGTGAATACCAAAAGATTATAAAGAATGTCGTATCTGAATTTGAATATTTGGTGGAGGTAAGGAAATCAAATACTAAACAAAACGAACTCTTAGAGACGATTGGGAACATAGAACAGAAGTTGCTAAAACAACGAGTGCCAGGAGTGTATCAAGATCTGCATTTAGAAATGATGAGTGTTACCAATTCATTGACAGCAATTCATACTCAGAATTCTACTGGAACTGACATATCAAATGTCGTGGAGAAACTTGAAAGTATCAAGAATCAATACGCTTGGTTTTAAGAGAAAAAACATCTGAATGAAATATTTCTACTTTATTTTTGTTCTCGTCGTTGTTATCCTCGTTGGTGGGGGATTATTTTTAATTGTAAATCAACAAGGCACAGGACAAGTATTGTCATCCAATATTAGTGACACAAATAATGTTCGACCTTCAAAAAATGTTTTCTCATATATATCTGATAGGGATGGAAATCAAGAAGTGTATCTTCATAATATTGATTCTAAACAAGTACAACGCGTAACTACCACTTCGGTAAACGAGTTTGATCCTGTATTAGGATTAAATGCAACTAAGTTAGCGTTTTTTTCGGAAGAAGATGGCTTTTTTGGAATTTGGATATATTCTTTAGAGAGCTATGAAAAGAAATTATTATCAATAACCAAAACAACCCCTCAAAAAATAAAATTTTCTCCAGACGGTCTCTTGTTAGCATATATTGAGAGTGATGATGAAAATAGAGAATTGTATATTCTAAACACACGAAATGGTTCAAAAGAACGTGCGGGGTCTTATGTAAGCGATTTTTCATGGGGAAGTAATAGTTTGGCAATAGTATATACACAGAATTTATTTACAAACATTCTCAAAACAGAAATGCAAGTTAGAACCATTGCAGAAAATGGTGAGCTAGAAGATCCAAAAACGATATTCGTTGGGGGAGTAGCCCCAGTGTTTATAGATAATAATGATAGAATACATTTCATTGATGTGAATGGTGAAAACATAAGTGTCGCTTCCACTAGTTTGAGAGGAGAAGATTATCTAGAGGATTTTCAGATAAAAATTGAACCAAAGGACGGAATACTTTATCAGCTCTTGAAGCATCCAAGTGAAAAAAGTCTGATACTGACAATATCATCTAATGAACAACTAATAGAGGTGATATATCTCCATATTGATGAAAAATATGCCATACCTCTCAATGAATCTATGTCGTCAGTTATCTGGAATAACAATGGTGAAATTACCTACACAACACAGGACGATAATGGTAGCCGTCAAATATGGATAAAAGAGAGTTTTGAATCGTTATCTACACAACTAACAAAAGAATTCAATAATTGGTTTTAGTAGAATGATCATTATTCGTCGCATAAGTTCTATAGTTTCACTAATACTCATATTAGGTTTTTTTGAATTATTGTTATTCAAGCCTGATTGGTTTTTTTTCATTATACTTTTTCTTGAAGCAACAGTCATATTAACCATCATTGGTTTGGCATGGAAGAAAATAGAATTGCAGGAAGTATGGCAATTCCTTATCCCTCCTGTATTCTTGGTTGGCGCTTCATATGTAATATTGTTTTTTATTGAGGGCGTGCTCTACACACAGTTTTTTATTGTATTTGTGGTATTTCTATTGTGGAATTTTATTGAAAACACATTTTTATTTCTATACCAGCCAGTTAGGTATCAACCATATGCACTGGAAAATATTTCTGCCTATGTAAATCTAATCACCGTGTTCTGCATAGGGGCATCTTTTCATAGTAGTATATTATTTCTAGGAACCTCTGGGGCAATATCGACAGTTTTTATTTTTCTAGTTACCTTTATTTTGATAATGCAGATGTTATGGATTAACAAAATAGTAATTAAAGGTAATTACTTTGTGACTGGTGTAATTGCTTTGATAGTAGCAGAAATGTTTTGGGCAACTATATTTTTACCCTCAAGCTATCTAGTTAATGGAATAGTCATAGCTATTAGTTATTATTTCTTAGTAGGAATATTTAGATATTGGTTATTAAAAAGCTTAGATAAAAAAGTTTTTAAAAGGTATATAATTATTAGCGTGTCAGTATTTTTATTAGTTGCGGTAACAGCACGCTGGACTTAATTAATAATAAAACATATGAAAACAAAACCTGTACCAACTTCACCAAAAGTAAGAAAAAATGATGATGCTGTAAAAGAGATATATAAAGATGATGTGAAAAAGTCTTTTGATCAACCCACTGTAAGAAGTCGTGGCGGGGTATTACTATTAGTATTAGCAACACTATCTGGGTTTTTAGCAGGTGTTTTAGGGGAAACAATAATAAATGCTCTTGCTGTGTCATATCCTAATTTACCAGTTATAAGTGCTTTATATGTAGAAGATTATTCAGATAATAATACAAGTATAATAATTGAAAAAAATGGGAAAACAATTGAAGCACAAGAATTTGAAGTATTAGAATCTTTGGGTAAAGTACAGCCTACTATTGCTATGGTATTTGAAAAGAATGATTCTGAAGTAGAGGATATACTTAAAAATAATTATCAGTCAGGTAATTCTCTTGGCAGTGCTTTAATACTTACGGATGATGGATTGCTAGTTACTACTGATCAAGTTATATCTGATATTGAAAATGAATTTGTTGTTGTAACTTCAGATAAGAAAATTTACTCTGTAGAGGAGATAGTAGAGGATACGGCGACGAATTTAATTTTCGTGAGAATAATTGCGTCTAACCTTTCTGTAGCTGAATTTGTTGATCCTGTAGAGCTACGTTTAGGGCAAAAGTTAGTAACTCTAATAAATAAAACAAACGGCAATAATGAGATTAAATTTTCAACTATTGCTGATCTGAATTACTATAATGACAGTGAAATAAGTGATCTAGTTTATTCTACCGAAACACTGTCTGATTTGATTCTTGTCAACAATTCAATATCGAATCGTTATTTAGGTGCGCCATTTGTGACAACAAGTGGAAAAGTTGTAGGTGTTGCTTACAAAAAGAATGTCGAAAACATTGATTCGATAATTCCGGGAGAATATATTCAAAAAATGATTATTGATATTCTAGATGATGATGCAGTTACAAGAACATACTTTGGAGTTACATATATTGATTTAAGTCGAGCTGTAAAGATAGAAAGTGATGTAGTAGAGGAAAATTCGATAGGTGCTTTGATATACGGTGGCGATGATGATAATAGATTTAATTCTCCTACAATTACCGAAAAGAGTCCTGCGGCTAGTAGTGACTTAGAATCTGGTGATATCATTATTTCTTTTGATGGGAAAATGGTATCAAGCACAGTTTCATTGTCAGAGTTAGTTCAAGATGCACTTCCAGGAAATACTGTTGATATAGAATATTTAAGAGAAGATAATAAATTCACTACAGAAGTATTATTAACTGATATTAAATAATTGAAAAAACTTATAAAAAATCTAGCTAATCACGAGCAGGTTGTAAAGAGGCCATATATTAAGCAGTTCGTAAAATTTGCTATTATTGGTGCTGGAAATACATTTTTGCATCTTGGGGTATATCTTGGCTTAACTCGTTCTTCAGAGTATTGGAATGAGCATTATTTGTGGGCAAATCTTGTTGCTTTTGTTGTTTCAGCTTCATCAAGCTATATACTCAATAAGAATTGGACATTCAAAGACAAAAGTAAAAGAATTCATATTCAGTATCCAAAATTCATAGCAGTAAGCTCAATAGGGCTATTGATAAACGAAACTATTCTTTACCTTCTGGTAACTCATTTTGAATTCTATGATCTAATAGCAATGGCAATTGCTATAGGTGTTGTATTGTTTTGGAACTTTGTTATTAATAGATTGTGGACTTTTCGTCCTCAAGAAAAGAATGAAAATAAGAAGTTGCAAAATACTGAACTTTGAGTTATAATCACGTTGATCAGATATGAATAAAGTACCATTATTTAAAGAACTTTCCGTTGTTATCCCGGTATATAACGAGGAAAAAAGAATAAAGAAGTCTCTCGAAAGAATAGCGAGTTATCTTAGTGATAACTGCACAATTTATGAAATAATCATTATTGATGATGGTAGCGGTGATAAAACTGTCCAGGTGATCAATGACATAGCTGCAAAGTATACTAGAGTAATTAGAACTAAATTGAATAGAGGTAAGGGCCATGCAGTAAAAGTAGGAATGCTAGAAGCAAAATATGAGTATATATTGTTTTCTGATGCTGATTTATCAACACCTATAGAAGAAATTGAAAAATTTGAAAATCATATAAAGGAATATGATGTTGTTATAGGGTCACGAGCTATGAAGGAATCTAATATAGAAATTCATCAACCAAAGTTTAAAGAATTTTTAGGAAGAGTAGGAAATAGAGTAATACAAATTATGTTGTTACCAGGTATTCAGGATACACAATGCGGATTCAAATTATATAACAAAAAATCTCTAGCCGTTTTTGAAAAACAAACTATTGATCGATGGGGGTTTGACTTTGAAGTATTATGGCTAGCTAGAAAAATGGGTTTTAAAATCAAGGAAGTACCTGTACATTGGATTAATGATTTTGGAACTAAAGTATCTGGGTTTTCACATTACATAAATACATTTACTGAATTGCTGAAAATAAGGTGGAATTCAATAACTAACAAATATAATTTATAAAACAATGGCCGAGACACCAATATTTGATAAAGAAAACGTTCTCGTCTCTGGCGGGGCGGGGTTTATTGGTTCTCACTTATGTGATGAGTTGGTGAATAAATACAAAGTTATTTGTCTTGATAATTTTATTACGGGTCAGGAAAGAAATATAGATCATCTTTTAAAAAATGAAAATTTTGAATTCGTTCGTCATGATATTAATGAGCCAATTGATCTTGAAAAACTGCCAGGACTTAAAAAATTTAAGGTAGAGTTTCAAGGTATTCAGCAAATATTTAACCTTGCTTGTCCAACCTCACCAAAAGAGTACAATAGAATTCCAATTGAAACATTATTGTCAAATTCGCATGGTACTCGCAATATGTTGGAAATGGCTGTGAAGTATAAGTCTAAATTTCTACACATTTCTAGTTCTTCTGTGTATGGTGAACCCTTGGAAAAAGCTCCGTTTCAAGAAGATTATTGGGGATTTATCAACCCTGTTGGTCCAAGAAGTTGCTATAACGAAGGTAAGCGTTTTGCAGAAAGTATGGTAGTAAATTACAAAAATGCTTACGAGATTGAAACGAAAATATTAAGGGTATTCAATACATTTGGTCCCAGGATGCGTATGGATGATGGTCGTATGATTCCTGACTTTGTTGTTTCTGCTTTGGAGAATAGAGATATTGATATATATGGAAATGAAAATGCAACAAGCACCTTTTGTTATATTAATGATCTTATTGAGGCTATTATGAGAACTATGAGGGCAAAATTTTCTGGAATTCTTAACGTTGGAAATCCTCAAGAGCATAAAATTGTGGATATTGCTACAGAGATAGTAAAGTTAACTAAATCTGAATCAAAAGTAGTATATAAGGAAGCATTGCCGTTCACTTCAAAGCAAGGTGTTCCTGATATTACACTAGCAAAAGCAAAATTAGGATGGTTTCCTGTAGTACCTTTGTCGAGTGGGCTAGAGGAAACTATTGAACATATGAAAGGGGCGAGTCACCTAGTTAATTTCGATATTAATAAAATTAAGTAAAATAATTCATGCCACAAACATCAAAAGCAAATAAAAGTTATATATTTACCTCAGAGTCAGTAACTGAGGGGCATCCAGACAAAGTATGTGATCAAATATCAGATTCAATTCTTGATGAATTGCTAAAGCAGGACAAGTTTTCTCGTGCAGGAATTGAAACGTTTGTAACAACTGGATTAGCAGTCGTAGGAGGGGAGATTCGAACAAAAGGTTATGTTGACGTAGCGAATATAGTAAGAGACACAATAAAGGATATTGGATATAATGACCATTCTATTGGATTCCATTGGGAAGACTGTGGAGTGATGGTCACCATAGATGAACAAAGTGCTGATATTGCACAGGGTGTTGATAGTGGAAAAGGTAAATTTAAAGAGCAGGGTGCTGGTGATCAGGGACTAATGTTTGGTTATGCAACAAACGAAACCAAAGAATATATGCCCCTACCAATCGCTCTTGCCCACAAACTAACATATAAATTATCTGCACTGCGAAAAAACAAAACACTACCGTACTTAAGACCAGACGGAAAATCTGCTGTAGCAGTAGAGTATGTAAATGGTAAGCCAAAAAGAATTGATACAATAATTCTCGCGACTAGTCATAATGAAAATGTGTCTTCAAAGAAACTAGAGAGAGACATAATAAATAAGGTTATTAAACCGGTTTGTGGAAAATATATTGATTCAAAGACAAGATTTTTTGTAAATGCTACTGGAAGGTTTGTGAAGTGTGGTCCTCCAGCAGATGCAGGTCTTACTGGAAGAAAGATTATTGTTGACACATATGGTGGTCATGGAAGTCATGGTGGTGGAGCGTTTTCAGGAAAGGATCCGTCGAAAGTAGATCGATCCGCATCATATATGGCACGATACATTGCAAAAAATATTGTAGCAGCTGGATTGGCTAGTAAATGCGAAGTGCAGATGGCATATGTGATTGGCTATGCAAAACCTATTAGTGTTTTAGTAGACACAAAAGGTACAGGAAAGATTTCTGATTCTAAAATCATCGATCTTGTGAAAAAGAATTTTCCTATGACGCCAGCAGGGATCATTAATCATCTAAAGCTACTTAGACCAATATACAAAAAAACTGCAGCATATGGTCACTTTGGAAGAAATGACAAGGACTTCACTTGGGAGAAGACCGATAAAGCTGCTGTATTAAAAAGAGCATTAAAGAAATAGAAACGAATGGCAAAAATTCTGGTAACTGGCGGAGCCGGTTTCATTGGTTCTCACGTTGTTGATGATCTCATAGCAAAAAAACATAGAGTTGTAGTAATTGACAATTTATCTTCAGGGTATGCAAAGAATGTTAATTCAAAAGCCAAGCTGTATAAGTGCAGTATAGAATCAAAAAAAGTAAAAGAAATCTTCAAAAAAGAAAAATTTGATTATGTATTCCACTTAGCTGGTCAAATAGATATTCGTAAGTCAATTGATAATCCTATTGCTGATGCTAAAAATAATATTATAGGGTCAATAAATGTTGTTCAACAAGCTGCTGAAAGTAGAGTAAAGAAATTGATATTTTCGTCAACTGGAGGTGCTATATATGGAGAGACAAAAAGCACTTCCGCAACAGAGTCGTATCCCGAAGTACCAGTTTCTCCCTATGGGATTGGAAAATTGGCAGTTGAAAAATATCTAGAATACTTCAGATTACAACACGGCCTTGACTATACAGTTGTTCGTTATTCAAATGTGTATGGACCGCGGCAAAACGCAAAAGGTGAAGCCGGGGTTGTCTCAATATTTATTGACAATGCAATAGGAAATCTTCAATCAACGATTTTTGGAACAGGTAAGCAGACTAGAGATTTTCTTTATGTGCGTGACGCTGTAAGGGCTACTGTGATGGCAATTAAGAAGACGGGAAAAGTCATGAACGTAAGTACGGCAAAAGAAACCAGTATTCTGCAGCTCTATAGTAAGATTGTGAAAATAGGAAATTTTCCAGCCAAAAGGAAATCTGCCAAAGCACTTGATGGAGATCAGAGAAGGAGTTGTATGAGTAATTCTTTAATAAGAAAGAAATGGAATTTTTCTCCGTCCTATAATCTTGATCGAGGAATAAAAGAAACTATTCAATGGTTTAAAGAGGAATCATTATGAGAATCTTAGTTACAGGTGGCGCTGGGTTTATTGGGTCACATTTGTGTGAAGAACTACTCAGTAAGGGAAATGAAGTAATATGTGTAGATAATTTTTTTACTGGTCAGAAAAAAAATATCCAGCATCTTCTTGAAAATAAAGACTTTGAACTGATAAGGCATGATATTACTTTTCCTTTGTTTTTAGAGGTGGATCAAATCTATAACCTGGCATGTCCGGCATCACCAGTTCATTACCAGAAAAACCCAATCAAAACTATCAAACTTTCTACTATAGGAGTTGTAAACATGCTCGGGTTAGCAAGAAGATGTGATGCACGTATTTTGCAAGCATCTACTTCCGAGGTCTATGGTGACCCTAAAGAACATCCGCAAAAAGAAGAATATTGGGGTAATGTGAATCCAATTGGACCAAGAAGTTGTTATGATGAGGGAAAGCGCGTTTCAGAATCATTAATGTTTGCATACAAGCAGCAGAATAAGGCAGATATACGTATAATTAGAATCTTTAATACGTATGGACCAAGAATGGCTTTTAATGATGGAAGAGTGGTCTCTAATTTTATATTGCAGGCCTTAAGGGGAGAGGATATTACAATTTATGGAAAGGGAGATCATACAAGGAGTTTCTGTTATGTTTCTGATATGGTTGAAGGTATTATCAAAATGATGAACACGGAAAATTTTGATGGACCGGTAAATCTTGGTAATCCTATTGAAACGACAATACATGAACTAGCTGAGAAAGTTATAAGTTTAACTAATTCAAAATCAAAGATAATATATGAAGATCTTCCTGAAGATGATCCTGAAAGGCGAAATCCGGATATATCATTAGCAAAAGAACGCCTTAAATGGGAACCTATGGTTGATTTTGGCAAAGGGTTAAATGAAACAATTGATTGGTTTAGAAAAGAACTGGCAAAAACTTGAAAAAAAACATAATTTTGATAAAATACATATTCAATAATTACAATTAATTAAAACAAAATCATGAAAATATCAGTAATAGGAATTGGATACGTAGGTCTAGTTACAGCAACTTGTTTTGCTGAGTTAGGCAATTCTGTTACGTGTGTTGACATAGATAAAAAAAGAATTGAAAATCTAAAAAAAGGTATTATTCCAATTTATGAGCCTGGTTTAGCTGAGCTTGTAAAAAAGAATATTGAGCAAAAGAGAATCATTTTCACAACTAGTACGAAAGCCGCTGTTAAAGATGGAAAAGTGATATTTATAGCTGTCGGAACACCTTCTGATAATGATGGTCAGGCAGATTTGAAATATGTTAAACAGGTTGCGAGAGAAATTTCTCTTCATATGGATGGTTATAGGATTATCGTTAATAAGAGTACGGTTCCGGTTGGAACAGGCGATATTGTAAAGGGAATTATTCAAAAAAAATATAAAGGAAAATTTAGTGTGGTATCAAATCCGGAATTCCTAAGGGAAGGATCAGCAATATATGACACCATGAATCCAGACCGTGTGGTAATTGGAAATGGGGATGCTAAAGCAAGAAAGATTATGGAGGAGCTCTACCGACCGTTTAAAGCTCCTATTGTGTTCACAGACGTAAAAAGCGCAGAATTAATAAAATATGCATCTAATTCAATGCTTGCAACTCAGATATCATTTATTAACAGCATGGCAAATATTTGTGAAAAAGTTGGAGCAGATGTAGATTTTGTTGCAGAGGGGATGAAGCTAGACAAAAGAATTGGAAAGTATTCATTCTTGTCAGCGGGCGGGGGATATGGTGGTAGTTGTTTCCCAAAAGATGTAAAAGCTCTTATTAAAGCTTCGGATAACTATGGATACAATTTTTCAATTTTGAAGGCTGTTGAATCTGTGAATGAAGCTCAAAAAAAGCACATAGTTACCAAAACAAAGAAGCTTATTGGAAGTGTTAAGGGTAAGAAAATAGGTATATGGGGACTTGCTTTCAAACCACAAACTGATGACATGCGAGAAGCAATATCAATTGTTGTTATTAATAAACTTCTACAGGATGGAGCAAAAATAAAGGCATTTGATCCTGTCTCAATGGATGAAGCAAAACACATATTTAAGGATAAAATTGAATATAGTAAAGATGCTTGGGAAGCAGCAAGGGATGTTGATGCTCTAATAATCTTAACTGAATGGTCAGAGTTCAAAGAAATTGATTTGTTTAAGCTGAAGAAGATTATGGATAAACCATATATAATGGATGCTCGAAATATATTTACCCTTGATGAGATGGAGGAAAAAGGATTTCATTACTTAAGTATTGGACGATAAACAAAAATGCGATTAGTAGTTACAATTCCTGCTTTTAACGAAGAGGAAAATATTGAGGAAGTTATTCGAGAAATACCTCGTGAAATTCATGGAGTATCAGACGTGAAGATTTTGGTATTGGATGATGGTTCTACAGATAGAACTGTTGAGAAAGCTAAAAATGCTGGGGCTGATTATGTTATATCTCACAAACAGAATAAAGGTTTAGCAGCTACTTTTCAAGATGCTGTTTCTGCTGCTTTGGAACGAGGTGCTGATATTATTGTTAATACTGACGGTGATAATCATTATAATCAGGCTCGTATTCCTGATTTAATTAATCCAATTGTAGAGCAAAGGGCTGATATAGTAATAGGTGATAGGGAAGTACGGAAACTCAAATATATGCCCGCGATTAATAAATACTTGAATTTATTTGGGAGCTATTGTGTATCTCGTTTGGTTGGACTGAAGAACACAGTAGATGTCTCGTCTGGATTTCGCGCATATACCCGTGAAGCTGCTATGAGGATTTCTATTCTTTCAAAGCATACGTATACTCATGAGACATTAATCCAAGCGGTTGATCATAATCTTATTATTGCATCTGTTGTTATCAAAGCACGTAAGGTAACCAGAAAGTCAAGACTCATTACAAGTATCCCTGGGCATCTGCTTAGATCTATACTTGTCATACTACGCGTATTTACGGTGTATAAACCTCTGAGAGTGCTTTCTTTCTTGGGAATGGTAGTCTTCCTCCCTGGTATCTTATTAATTCTTAGATTTTTGTATTTCTATTTTTTTACAGCAAGGGGTGGAGAAGGGCATATACAATCATTGATAATTGCTGCAATACTGATTTTGCTAGGCTTTCAAATATTTGTACTTGGGTTAGTAGCATCGGCAATTGGATGGAATAGAAAAACTCTTGAGGAAATTTTATACCGAAGTAAAAAAGAAACCTATAGATATAAATCTCAGAATAAATAATCCTAAATTATATGTCAAAAACAGCATTAATAACAGGGATAACAGGTCAGGATGGATCATATCTTGCTGATTTGCTCCTAGAAAAGAATTATAAGGTATTTGGTTTAGTAAGAAGATCCAGCAGTGATAATTTTGATAGGATCAGCCATATCGAAAATGAAATTCAGTTGGTTCAAGGCGACCTTACCGACCAGTCTTCCCTAATTAGTGCAGTAGAACTTTCGCAGCCGGATGAATTATATAATCTTGCCGCTCAGTCTTTTGTACCAACTTCATGGAATCAGCCAATTTTAACAGGCGAAATTACCGCATTGGGTGTAACAAGAGTGTTGGAAGCGCTAAGATCAGTTAAACCTGATACAAAATTCTATCAGGCTTCTTCCTCTGAAATGTTTGGCAAAGTTATTGAGTCACCACAGACAGAAAAAACGCCCTTTTATCCCCGCAGTCCTTATGGAGTATCAAAAGCCTATGGCCATTTTATTACCGTTAACTATAGAGAAAGTTATGATATGTTTGCCTGCTCAGGAATATTGTTTAACCATGAATCTCCAAGGCGGGGACTGGAGTTTGTTACACGAAAAGTGACTAATGCTGTGGCTAAGATTAAATTAGGATTAGCTACCGAATTGAAATTGGGAAATCTTGAAGCAAAAAGAGACTGGGGGTATGCTCATGATTATGTTGATATGATGTGGAAGATGCTACAACAAAAAGAACCCGAAGACTATGTGATAGCGACAGGAAAGGCGCACTCGGTTAGAGAATTATGCGAAGTTGCCTTTGGTCATGTAGACCTAAATTATCAGGACTACATTAAGACTGATACAGGTTTGAAAAGACCTGCTGAAGTGGATCATCTTATTGGTGATTCTAGCAAAGCAAAACAAAAATTGGGTTGGGAACCAAAGGTCTCTTTTGAAGAAATGATAAAAATAATGGTAGACGCTGATCTTGATAAACTAAGATTTGATTAAAGAATATGTCTAACGTATTAATTACAGGTATTAGCGGTTTTGTTGGTCCTTTTCTAAAAAAAGTACTTGAAAATGAGCATAAAGTTTATGGCATAGACCAGAAGACAGTAATGGATAAGAGTGTTTATCAGGTAGACTTACTGGATATAAAATCACTGGAGGGTGTTGTAGAAAAAATTCACCCGGTTCAAATATACCATTTGGCTGGATTTAGCTCTGTTAAAGAGAGCTTCGCTAATCCTAAATTGGCATATGATGTTAATGTAACTGGAACAGAGAATCTGTTTTCTGCAGCAATGAAGCTTACTAAAAAACCAAAAATACTACTTGTTTCTTCAGCTGAAGTATACGGAAAACCCAACCATCTTCCAATAACCGAAGAGCACTCTCTTGCGCCACAAAGCCCATATGGTAAATCCAGGGTTATTCAAGAACAACTGGCAAAGAGTACTAATTTGCCAATTTGTGTGGCACGAAGTTTTAATCATAGTGGACCGGGCCAAAGCTCAGATTTTGTACTATCTTCATTTGGAAGACAAATTGCTGAAATAGAGAAAAAACAAACTAAGCCCACAATGTATGTTGGCAACCTAGAAGCAAAAAGGGATTTTAGTGACGTGAGGGACGTTGTAAATGCTTATTCGGTGATAATGGAGAAGGGGAAAGTCGGGGAAACATATAATGTTTGTTCTGGCGAGGCATATGCAATCGGCGATTTGCTTAATAAAATGCTATCAATGTCAAAATGTAAAATCGTAATCGAAAAAGATCCTAAGCTAATGCGACCTGCAGATATACCTATTTTACAGGGAGATCGTTCTAAGCTGGAAAAAGACACTGGGTCAGTATTTAGTATTTCAATAGAGGTTATGCTGGAGAATATTCTGAATTATTGGCGAGAGAGAATGATATGAAGATATTATTTATAACGAGAAAATATCCACCAAAAGTTGGTGGGATGGAAAATTATAGCTATGGCTTAATAAATAATATGTCATGCGATAAACATATTATTGCATTAAGGCGCTCTCAGTTTCATTTGATATGGTTTCTGCCATATTCATTTTTGAAGAGTCTTTTTTTGTTTTGGCGAGTGGATATAATATATTTGTGTGATGCCCTGCTTGCACCAATGGGATATTTACTCAAGATTATAACAAGGAAACCAGTATTTGTTACTGCACATGGGCTGGATGTAACTTATAAAAAATTTTATTATCAAAAGATTAATAGGCCATTTCTAAAAAGAATGGATCGGGTTTTTGCTGTAAGTCAAAACACAGTCGAAGAATGTGTAAAAAGGGGAGTGAAAAGAAAAAAGTGCAAATTTGTTCCAAATGGTGTTGATGCTCCAGTACAAGAAAAAAAATACACAAAGAAAGATTTGGAAAAATTCTTGGATATTTCGCTAGATAATAAAAAAATGCTTTTATCTGTAGGTAGATTAATTCCAAGAAAAGGTGTTGAGTGGTTTATTAGTGATGTAATCGAAAGATTACCTTCTGAGGTTATTTATGTAATAGCTGGAGAAGGACCAAAGAGGGAGGAAATAGAACATGCTGTACATAATCGTGGATTAGAAAATAGGGTGTTTATAGTAGGAAGAGTGAATGATGATCAAAGAGAAATGCTTTTTCAAACATCTGATATTTTTGTAATGCCAAATATACGCGTTGATGGTGATGTAGAAGGTTTTGGAATTGTTGCGATTGAAGCTGCAATTCAAGGACTACCAGTTGTCGCATCAAATATTGAAGGTATTAATGACGCGATAATAGAAGGACATAATGGATTTTTGGTTGAAACAGGCAATGCTCAAGCGTTTGAAGAAAAACTTAGAAATTTGCTTTTAGAGACTGATCTAGAATCGTTATCAAAAAAAGTTGCTGAATATACTAGGTTTAATTATAGCTGGGAACATGTTAGTAATATATATCAAAAAGAGTTTCAGCTTTGGGAAAAAAAGGAATAATATAAAGAATTTACGTAAGATATGGATAGAAAAAAAGTTGTAATAATAGTAAAATATTTTTACCCGATAAAGAGACCATCGGGTATTTCTAGCTTTGTGTATGAATTGGCAAGGAAAATGGCCAAAGAAGTTGATCTCACAGTCGTTTCATATAAGAAAGAGGAAGATAATGAATCTAAGTACAGTCATGATGGATATGAAATCATTAAGATAAAAAAGTCATTTCCAATACAATCATCAAGGGTTGTAAACAAAATTAATCCAGATTCAGTTATTGTGTTCAGCGGTATTTATCAACCTTATAAAACAATGTTGTATTTTGGTCTTATTTCTATTCTTCTGAAAAGTAAAAATAAATATTTCTGTCAGGCAACAAATTATAATATTGAGAAACTTCCTAATATTTTCAAATTATTCCTGAAGACATATAAATCAATAATTGCCACGAATGATCATATGTCCAAGCAGTATAAGCAAATTGGTGTTGATAATATTATTATCCCACCTGCAGTTAGTATTTCCGATATAGAGAGTCGTATGCGAGGGGAAGTAGATAAACCCAAAGATGCTAGAATAGGTTTTGTAGGGCATTTTTATAATATTAAAGGACCAGATAGATTATTGGAAGCATTTTTGAAAATAAATCCCGAAAATGCAGATATAATATTTTCAGGTGGAGATGGACCGGTAAAATCAAGAATAGAGCAAATAGCAAAGAATGATGAAAGGGTATCTATAATTGGCTGGAAAGAGAACATAATGCCATATATTGCTTCTTGTGACATACTAGTACTTCCATATCGTAGCTCGCATTCAGTTCTTGGTACATCACAAGCAGCTTTAGAAGCAATGGCGCTATCAATACCAGTTATTGGAACAAAAACGCCATCATTGGAGTTTTTGGTGAGAGATGGGTATAATGGCTACATTATTGATGATGATGCAGAATTAGAGGATAAAATTAAATATCTTATAAACAATCCAGAAAAAATAAAGGAGTTGGGTAGAAATGCCCGTAAAACAATTGAAGAGCATTTCGAAATTAACAAAATTACTAAAACATATCTAAATATAATATGAATAAAGAAAAAGAAAGTTACGAAAAGACTGAAGACTATTACAATAAATATGGCACTTGGTATGATGATGAACGTATAAAAGGTTATTATGAGATGATAAATAAAAAAGAAGTTGAAATAGTTGAAAAGTATGGAAAGGATAAGAAGGTTCTTGAGGTGGGTTGTGGAACTGGAATCATCCTGAACGAAGTAAATAAATTTACTAGCGTGGCGAATGGAATTGATCTATCTCCTGGAATGCTTGAGAGAGCAAAAGAAAAAGGTTTAAATGTACAAGTAGCTAATGCAAAATCTATACCTTTTGATGATAATACTTTTGATGTTGTGTATTCATTTAAAGTGCTTGCGCATATTCCCGAAATTAGAGAGACAGTGAAGGAAACAACTAGAGTGGTAAAGGATGGAGGTACGCTCATCCTGGAATTTTATAACTCGTACAGTTTAAAGAAGCTGGCCAATTGGATATATAATATAGTAAAAAAGAGAGATGTTTATATTCGATATGACAGTATAGGTAAAATAAAAACATACTTACCAGAAGATTGGGAGTTAGTCGATTATCATGGAATAAAGGTTTTAGCCCTAGGGAAGAAGCTATCTACTAATAAGTTTTTTAAGTCTGTTGAAAGAATTTTATCAGGCTCATTTATGAAAAGGTTTGGTGGATATATGGTTGTTATATTAAAGAAAAAGAATGCCTAGCAAGCTATTTATAATAATAGTTACATGGAATGGTGAAAAATTCATTCATGATTGTTTGAATTCTATTTATGCTCAAGACGAGCTAGACTTTGATATAATAATTGTAGATAATAATTCAACTGACAAAACAAAAGAGATAATAAAAAGTAGTTTCGAGAAAGTATTATTGATTGAAAATGATGAAAATGCTGGTTTCGCTGCGGGAAATAATATTGGCATAAAAAATGCTCTTGATCTAGGTGCGAATTATATCGCTCTATTGAATCAGGATACGGAAGTATCAAAAGATTTTGTAAAATTGTGTGTCAAACATCTGAAAGAGAATGATGAAACTGGACTGGTATCTCCAATTATCCTCTTTCCAAAGGATGATAAGATATGGTTCGCTGGATCAAAAATTTTTAGAGGTAGAGAGATATTAAAGCATCCAACTACGAAAGTAGGAGAACATACAAATAAAAAGTGTTCGTTAAGTAATTTTGGTGGTAATACAAATGCTGATTGGATTCCTGCGTGTGCAGTTTTTATCAAAAAAGATGTTTTTAAAAAGATTGGTCTTTTTGATGAAAAATTTTTCATGTATGGTGAAGATGTAGATTTTAGCCTTCGTGCACATCGTGCAGGTTACAAACTAGACATTGAAAGTAACACAACGATAATTCACAAAGAAAAATATGATTCAAAGATAAAATTTAATAAAGGATTAATAAAGAAAATTGCATATAAATTTAGGGCAAGATATATAATTATTAGTCGATATTATAGTTTCAAGGAAAAATGTTACTATTTAATTAAGCTTGTTTATACACCTATATTCCAATTAGCATATGCGTTTAGAAAAATCTTTTCTTAGAATTTGTTTCTTATTCACTTGCTATTTGTCATCTATATTAGCTCTGGCTGTTTTTGGTTATTTCACGGTATTTCCAGTTACATTACTAACTATCATATTTGGAATAATTAGTTTGTTCTATATTTATATTGTTGTAGCTAGATCAAAAGGTGATTGGAAGAACAAATATGCAATTATTTCATTTATAATTATTGTAGTTTTTGCGATATTTTCAGGATATTTTCATCATGATTTACCAACAGGGCGTGATGATCTTAGTTATATTTATGCCGCTGATAGGTTGTCTATATCGGGGTCTTTAGAATGGGTAGATTATTTTTCTAGACCAGTTCATGGTGTTCGCAATCTCGAAGGCGATACATTTACTTCGCAGTTCTTACCGTCATATACTAGTTATCTAGCAGTATATAATTTGTTTGGTGGATTGGATCTATTAATGTGGGCGAATGTATTACTCATCTTACTAGCTTTTGGGGTGATATATTATTTAGTGAGAGAGCTTGCTCGTAGGAAAGCATCATTAATAGCATTGATACTATTACTTTCGTCTTACGTATTCTTTTGGTTTCCAAAGAGAACAAATGTTGAGAATATATCAATTTTTCTAATCTGGTTTGGAATTTGGTTAGCAGTATTGTCAATTAAGAAGCAAAAGTTTATATATCTTCTAGGAGGATTAATTCCATTTTCTCTACTTTCTTTGACCAGACCAGAAGGGCTGATATTTTTTGTGATGTACTTATTAGTTGCATTGTATCTTACATTTACTCGTTATAGAAAAAATATATTTGAAAATAAAATTAGGAGTTTAGTTGGAATAACTGTTGTGATAGTAAATCTGGTTATTTTTTACTATTATGTTGCTTATTATAAAGCTGGATACATTTTGACTCAGGCTGTTGATGTATTTGAGAGTTTCGATTTTATATATGAGAACATCGGTGTTTTATTCTTCTTCTTGTTAGCAATATCTGCATTTATAGTAGCATTAATAAAACTTAGAAATAAAATAGATTTTCAAAAGTTTCTGTATTGGGTAATATTAATAGCAATTGTAGCTTTTGAGATAATATTTATTGTCACCACAAAAGCAGGTGAGTTAAATTGGACAATTTATCGTACGCAGTACGTCCTGGAAAATTTTGTATTCTACTTCTACTTTTTATATGTATTTATAATTTTACTTGGATTAAGAAAAAAGCTTTTTACTTTCAAAGAATTTTTAATTGCACTTATATTACTACCAGCTTTCTTCTTTATTATTGAGCCGAATATCGCTCTTGATCAACCTTGGTTTATGAGGAGATTTTTTCCGACTCTAATTCCACTGTTTGTGATTTTATCAGCTACAATATTAGTTAAACTCAATTTATCTTCAAAAAAACTACGGTATATTGTTATCTCATTTATAGTTATTGGAATAGTTATTACAAGATCAATATTCTCATTTGTTGAACACGACGGGCTGAAAAACCAAGTTGAGGAGTTAAACAAAATATTTCCTGAAAATGCGTTGGTTGTAATGAATCCAGGGTGGAGTTGGCAGAAGATAGCATTGATGCAACACTATTTCTATAATATTGATGCTCTACCAAATATTGACTTATATCGTTCAGAGGAATTTATAAAGGATCTCCCAGCAGTATTGCTTGAGTATCCAAATTGGGAGGAAAATGACGAAGAACTGATAGAAATAATGAATTGGGAAATGGACAAGGCAGAACAGTATTTTATTGAATTGCTGAAAAATTATTCCGAGGTATATATTGTAACTGATGAAAAAAGCTCGAACTTTTTCAAGGGATACGACGATGAGAATCTTGAATTTGTATCCGAATTTACATTTAATTACAAGGAGCTAAAGAAAGAATCTAATCTAACAGGATATATTCAGAAAACTGAAATAATAGATATGGAGAAGGTTAGGGCTCTACAAAACGCTATTCCACCAAATACAATAATTAACCAAGAAATAGAACTATTTGTTCATAAAGTAAAGGATATTCAGGAATATGTACCCTTTGAATACGTTCTTGAGATCACAGAAGATTTGGAGGAAGGTTATTATTATACTGCACTTAAAGAAAGTGATCTACTCAATTACAAAAAAGATTTACGTGTAATCGTAAAAAAAATTAAACTAGGTATAAACTAATAAAGCGAAAACTTAGCGTATAAAACTAATAAACTTTTTTTCTATAGTTCTTTTGGAATAAACACTATAAAGAAAAAAAGTTTCTTTTAGTATTAGAAATATGGTATAAAAGATTACTAATAACAGTGATAGTGGGTAGAAATCCCAATTTACATAGTTGTAAATCACCAAATCAGCAATAACAGTTAGAGTAATGATATTCATAGACGTTGGATATTCAGAAATATCTTTAGCAATTGCAGCAACAATACTCTTTATTGACTTTTTCTTAGGTTCAGCATCCAGCTTTACTTGGACATGATTTATTGATTGTTCTAATTCAGTGTCTTGCGTCATGTTATCGAATTTGTACTTTGGATTATCTCTTCTTTCCAGCATATAAAACATTGTTGATAGCATACCTTTTTTTACTGGATTAGCAGAAAAGATCACTAGAACAGCACCCACAAAAAGTATCCACGTCTCGTCTACTAGGTAATAGGAAAAGATAGAAAGTCCAAGAAAGATAGATGGGATTACTAGCGCGTGATTTAGTGAGTCCAGAAATATTCCATTGATAGATGGTTTATTTCTATATCGTGCTATTTCACCATCGATGCAATCAAATATATAACCCAGCTGAATAAGAACAAGAGCTAGCACTGACCAATTATATCCACCAAACGCAAGTAATGCAGAGCCTGCTATTCCAAGCGCTGCTTGTATGAATGTTGCTTGGTTCGCTGTTAGGGGAGTATGTAGAAGAACCCAGGTAAAATATATAGAGATTTTTCTTATTACATATTTTGCATACCAAACAGTTTCTTTTTTAGGATCAGGTTGTATCGTAGCTTTTAGATCGCTAATTGAAGGAAGTTTTTCCATTCTATATTTCTCCATCTTTAATATTATACTGGTTGATGTGTTTCTGTACATCAATTAGATCTTGTTCAAAATCAATTTCTTTACAATAAAAATCATCAATATTTGCAGCTTTCAACTTCAGTTGTCCAGATTGAGCAAGGTTTTCCAAAGCTTTTTCAAAATAATCTTTTTGGCCGACATTTTCTAACTCCTCTATAAAAGCTTTCAAATCTTTTTGCTTAATCAAATTAATGCCCACAGCTTCACCAAGTCCATTCTTAACTTCTTTGGAAAGTTCTTTAACAAATCCATCAGAGGTTAATGTATATTTGATTTCCTCATCATCACATTTTTTAGAATCAACTAGACATGCAGACATATCAGAGTCAACCAAAATATCTAATATATCAGCATCAAAATATACGTCTCCGTTCAACCAAATAATATCATCATCTATCTTTTTGATTGCAGCAAGCAAACTCTTAGCAGTATTTGTTTGTGCATAGGATTCATTGTAGACAAATGTACTTTTGGGGTGAGCTTTCATAATAAGCTCTTTTTTGTACCCAACAACAATTAGAATACTATCTAGACCGACAATTTTTAACAGCTTAGATATTTGAGAATCAAGTATTGTTATTTCGTTTTTTAAGTTCGTTAGAGATTTAGGAATTTGTGTTCCGAGTCTTGTCCCCATTCCAGCTGCTAAAATAACGGCTTTCATTTCTGTATTATACTTATTACTTAAATATTATATCTTTTATTGACTCAACTTTAATATTTCTTTTCACAATTAACGAATGAAGAAATTTCAAAAATGGATAATCATTTAGCGGTACAATTTTGTTTAGGATAGCAATTGTGTTAATGCCTTCAACAGTTTTATTTCGCTTTTTCATTTCTGAGATAGACTTACTTACAGATATACCTTTTCCTAATAGTATACCAAATTCTCTATTTCTGGTAGACCCAGTACAACTCATCCAAAGATCATTACTCCAAGCCTGACTCTTCATGCTAAATGTCTCTTTATTCCCCCCTAAACGGCTCGTGATGATGTTTTCTATCTCGTCTGCGACAATTGTTATTATATGTGTTTCAGAGCCATATGAGAAGCCCATTCCCTTAATAATTCCTGCTAGTACAGAAACTACATTTTTAAAAGCAGCTGCGTATTCAACGCCTGCAAGATCATCACTTGGATATACACGAAGATTTGAAGATTCAAAGATATTTATAAGTCTAGATAGCTCCTTTTTGTCTTTACCGGCCATCGTTGCTCCTAGTGGCTCGTGCTTAAATAAATCAGCAGCAATCGTACCTCCTGCAAAAAGAGCGTATTTATAATTAGTTTTCTTTAGTTCTTCCTTAACAATTACCGAAAGCCTTTTCCCTGTTTTATAATCAAGTGCTTTAGAAGTGTTTACTATAGTAATATTATTTGGTAAATATGGTTTCACTTTTCTAATCACTTCTCTTGTGGCATGAGAGGGGACAGCAAGAACCAGAATATCACAGTCATCCAGTAACTGTTTAGTATTATGGGCAATTATTACTTTTTTTGAGACCTTATATTCACTATATAAGGATAGATGTGCGCGTTTCTTTTCCATATGAGAAACGAGATCTCTATCTCTATCGTATCCACATATTTTAAGATCTTCTCGCTTCTTGTCAAAATGTTTAAGAAAGGCATAACCAAAATTTCCTAGGCCATAAATAGATATTTTAATTTTTTTTCTATTATTATTCATTACTTTTGGTTCCATCATTTGCTGAAGATTTATCAAGAAATGGAAATATTTCTTTTAGTAATTTTATATCGTATGATGCAAGGAATCTAAATAAATACAAAGCCAATAAATAAACTATTGAACTCAGTATTGCTGTGAATACTATATTCATTTTATCAGAAAGTCCAATAAATGCTATTGCCATAATAATTCCTGATGCCATGGTTGGTAAGAAATGCTTTAAGCTCTTTAATACACCTTGTTTGAAATAGTTTTCAATGTAGATATAGAATAGTACGCCTAATACCAACTCAGATATTAGTGTGGCAACAGCAGATCCTGTGAAGCTATATGTTGGAATCAGGATCAGATTTAGCACGACGTTTAATCCGGCAGTTATCCCTTCAATTGTAGCTCTTATCTTCTGCTTGTTAATTGCGGTAATTGATTCAGCAGAAGAATATGTAAAGAAGCGAATAATAATGATAAAGCTCATTACTTGCATGACGATTACTGCAGAAAGATATTCTTTGCCATAAACCAGGTTTATAATTTGATCAGCACCTAGCCAAAATAGAACTGTTATCGGAACGGCTATTGCAAGAAGATATTTCTGAATAGTATGTGTAATTCTACTGAATTTCTCCTTATTTGTAAGACTAAACTTGTAGATGTATGGTAATGCAACCTGAAAAACGATTTGTGGAATCATATATAAAGCAACTACCAATCTATATGCAGCAGAATATAGGCCCACCTCAACCTCTGACTTCATGATTGAAAGCATTACAATATCGATCTGAAAGTAGATAATAAAAAATACTGAGGAAATACAAAAAATCCACGAACGACTTAGAATAGAAGGTATTTTGTTAAGTTTAATAACAGGACGAATGTATTTGAATACAAAAATCAGGTATAGCAAAAACATAAGTGCCGAAACGGAAAGCTGAATGTAAGCAATTATTTTTACCTCTGGTTTGTAGAATATTGCACCAAGTACTAGCAAGAAGAAAAGAAGCGAGTAAATGATCTGCTGCCAACTGATGAGATAAAATTTTGTTAATGACTGCAAAGTAGACTGGTATATTTTTCTACTCTCAAATAGAAGTTCAGCAACAGCAAGAATTATGAATAATTCAATAATTATTGAAGAATAGCCAATAAGATTGATTATCACAGCCATTAGTCCGTATAGGACTAATGAAAGAACAAACTCTACAACTAGTCCATTGCCGAGTAAGTATCCTAATTTTTCTTTATCTCTTGATCCTTCAATAAGACTAAATCTGGAAACTCCCAGATCATTGAAGACCATAAACAAGTTTACGAAAGCTATTACGGTTGCATATTGCCCAAATTGTTCAACACCTAAATACCTTGCTAAAAGTATTCCAATCAAAGCACTCATCACACGGAAAAATATGCGTGAAAACATCAAAAATACTGTCGATGAAAATGCTTTTCTAATGGCCATGCTTATTCTTTGTTATTGAGATAATGAGCGCATAATCCTGGAGTGCGGGCAATAATAAATACAACCTTCCCTAGTTTTGGACTCCAGCCGAAACTGCATAGTGCAACTGCAATTGCACCGTCTATGTTAATAGGAAATAATTTACCCTTTGAGTTTTCTAACTCTTTTTCCAATCTACGGGCAAGATTAATATAATTTTCGCCCTCATCTGTTTTGATATTATTAAATATTATATCTGTTCTTGGGTCATAATCTTTATACAATCTATGTCCGTATCCTGGTAATCTTTTTTTACTTTTAACGTATGTTTTAACAATTTGCTCAACTGAAAATTTATTCTTGTTTAGCTTGTACAATAATTCCATTGCTGGCTCAATCGCTCCTCCGTGGGCGTCATTTATTTGTTTTATACCATCAGCAACAGAATCAGACACTGATTTCTTATTAAGTGCTGCCCCAATTGTTCTTACTGCAGAGGGGGTATCAGGTCCGTGGTCGATTGCCAAATTAAGAATAATTTCAAATACATTTAACTGGTTATTTTTAGGTTTATTTTCAGACAACATTTCAAAGATCATTTGTGGAAAAGTCCTTTTCAGGCTTGCGTCGATATGGTCTTCAGATCCAAAGAAACTTTTTGTATCTTTATGAGTAACTGTCTTTGCCATTTATTTTTTACTTAGTATATCTTTAATTAATGAAGGAATATCGTCCAAATTATCTGCAACTATTACACCGGCCTCTTTTAAAATTTCACGTTTAATTTGTGGTAGGCCTCTATTTCCTTCTATAATAGCACCTGCATGTCCGAATTGTACATCAGAGGGAAGCGACATAGTGAATTCGCCAGCTACGTATGCTACGACTGGTTTTTTAATTTTCTTTTCTTTAATTAATAATGCTACACGTTCTTCGTATGTTCCGCCTAATTCGCCAAAAATCACAGATGCTTTTGTTGAATCATCTTTCTCAATTTCCAGCAGAAAATCACCGAAATCAGATCCGATAATTCTGTCTCCTCCAATTCCTATTGCCCATGATACTCCCAATCCTGCATTTTTGAGCAGCAGGCTGATTTCTGCGGCCACGCTACCAGATTTTGAAATAACGGCAATATCTCCAGGTATAAACATTTTTTCTGGTTTTCCACCGCCAATTAGTCCTAGCTTCAATTTCCTTTTCGGGTTGATTATTCCAACAGAATTTGGACCTACAATACTAGCACCGTTATCCTTTGCATATCTATAAATATAGGCTGCATCTTGAGTCGGAACTTTCTCTGCTCCAATAAGAATAAATTTGATTCCAGAATCAATTGCTTCAATTGTTGCTTTTTTTGCAAACTGAGGAGGTACAAATTGAACGACACCTTCAATATCATTGATATTATTGGTTGCATCAATTATAGAATCAAATATTGGTATATTATTAAGCTTCTGACCCCCTTTTCCAGGTGTAACACCAGCAACAACCTGCGTGCCATAACTCAAAATCCAAGGCAAAGCACGGGATCCTTCTGAACCAGTAATGCCTTGACCAATTATTTTAACATTCTTAGGAAGTAGTAGCATATTTTTTAGCGAGTTTAGCAATGTAGCTAGCTGATTGTGGTATTGAAATTTCTGGACCTTGCAAATGAAAATCGTAATCATTCATCTTTTTCAGTTCCTCAAATGCTTCAGTGTCACGAGGGCCACCTCTCCTGATAACAATTGGAATATCCATTTTTTTTCCAACCTTTTTTTCATACTCCTTTATTCCATCAATTATCCCCATCAAAGTTTCATAGATATCCGTGAAATTTGCGACTACGGTACCTATTATCCAAAGGGCATGCAATCCAGGTTTCGATAAAACAGTTTCTGTGAGCTTTATTACTTTCTCTCGAGGTGGGTTACCGGAGTACTCAGTATAATTTGAAGGTTTTCCGCCAGCATTAATTAATGCATCCATTGCAATTAATGAAATTCCGCCGCCGGATGCTAAAATACCAATATCTCCATCTAGATCAAAATATACTGAACCAGCTGTGCCCCTATGATCCCCAGCATCAATTTGCTTAGCTGCTATTTCACGCTCAGTTGGAATATGACCAGGGACCGATCTTTCAGGAAATTGCCACTCCGAATGACGCTTTTTTGCGTCATCATCAAGCTTTACTTTTGCATCAAGAGCAAGCCATTCATCACCTGATTTTACCAATGGATTTATTTCGATAAGTAAGCAATCATTCTCAAAAAAAGCTTTTAAGATTTTTTGAATTATTTCATCAGGGATATCCGTTTTTGGAATACTTTGATCTAAAGAAGAAATGTGATATTTTTTGCTTCCCCGACTCTCTACGCCCGTACCTCCATCTGAAGATATAGTGAGAGTTAATCCGCGGATATCAGTATCATAGGAAATTGAAACATAATACTCCATTGTATGCTCGATTTTCTCCTCAATAAGCACTGAATTTGTTTTCTCACTTTTATTTGTATACTTAAAAAGATCTTTCAATGCATCCTGAAAGTTGCTTGCCGCATTTACTATCTTTATGCCTCCCATTTCCATCCTCCCGCCAGCTAATACTTGAGCTTTTAAGATCGTAGGAGGTTTGATAGAAATATTTTGATCATATGAGGTAATGAGTTGTGATTTTGGAACATTGATTCCTGCATTGGAGAGTAATTGCTTTCCTTCAAATTCATATAGGATCATGATTGATAGATATCGTTAGTTGTTTTATGGCTTTTATTTATAGTTTTTCTAATTGAAACAAAAACTAATGAGAATGTAATAATTAAAAAAGCTACTATAAGAATTAATATAAAATTAAGATTATGCCCAAATTGTAGACCAGAGTAAACAAGTATTGGTAGTGAAATAATAGTCATAATGAATGATAATAGCACTCTAATACCTGTTGAAACTTCACCCTTTCTAAAAAAAACATAACTTAAAAAGAGACCAGGAACAAAGGTTATAAAAGGTATGCCAAAAATAATTGTTATGATTTGTGCCATTATTTTTTAAGCAACTTAAGTAAAAAATGAAATGCAATAAATAAGATGTTAATAAGTGTTATCAAAATTATAGCAGGTGCTCTCTCAAAAACAAGGGTTTGGTTGGAATAATATGGATCGCCAAGTGAAGTATAATCTTCAGAAATAAAATTTTGAACTCCAGTATAAATAATGAAAAAAGCCAAAAGAACTAATCCTACTGTAAGCAATGCTAGATTTAAATTTTTAAGTTTCTCAGGCATTAGTCCAATTTATTATATTTATAAATGGCAATTAAATCATTTTGATATACATTTTCAAAACCAGTCAATTTTGAATAAATTTTACTTTCTGTTTTTCCTCTCCATACTATAACAAATCGAATATTATATTTCTTCATATACTTTTGGGATTCTTTCTCTTTTGGATAGTACAGAATCTTAAACATCTCGTATAGTTTTTGATCACGATTCTCAAATGATGCGATATGTTCATTTTCGTCCTCCTCAGTTTTTAGAACATATGGTTTTAATAATTTTGCAATAGTAGTTTCAGGATTTGTAACTTTATTAGAATAGAAGTCAGCGTTTGTATCTCCCCTAAAATTAAATTCCATCGGTTTATGGAAATAGAAAGTTGGGAAAATCATCACATTTCCATGATAAAGATAGGGAAGGTAGTTACCATACTTTTGATCGTTACGAATCGTAGTTAATATCGTATCATCTTCAACAGAATTATTATTTAACCATTCAATGGCCTCTACATATTCATCTGTAGGTATTACTTGCTTGCTTAAACCATTATAATTATCTAGAAGAAAATTAACACTATGAATAGTTGAAGCTATGACTGCAAGTGAAATCACAATAGTAACTATATATTTGGAATACTTATTTGAAATTAATGCAATCTTAGAAATTGAAAGTGGTGCAAGAATACTCAATGGGATAAAAAGGAAAAATACAAAACGGTATCCTATAAAATAAAATCCAAAAAGATAACTATGCGCCATAAATAAACAAAACACGATCATCGACCACCAGAAAACTTTCAGAGGTGATTTTCTCGTGAAAAGACTGATCAGTGCTCCAAAAATGCCAAGAATACTTAAGAAATATCCTAGAATAGCAGGATGATCCCAAATCGGATGTGCTGAAAGGAGATTAGTCATTCCAATAGTGGATGCGTTATAGATTGTAGACAGAATAAAATCGAACGGGTTATTTCTAAAAGATAAAATATATGCTGCCATCAAAATAATGCAGAAAATTCCGAATAAGAATGGAATTATTAAAATCTTTCTTTTGATTATTGAAATAGCATAGACAATCAAAACTACAGATATGACAACTAAAGAAAGTTGATGAAAAAGTGCTAAATTTAATAATGAAATTATGATTAGAAGTAGATATTTATTTTGGCTAGCTTTTTTATATTGCAGCAAACACCAGATGATGAACAGTATAAACAAAAATCCTATAAGTTGTTGAGGTGATATGGTCAGAATACGAAGAAGCGCTAAGCTGGTTCCTGCGAGAATCCCTGAAAGAAAAGCTAGGTGGTGCTTTTTATAAATTTCCCATGCAATAAGATAAATCGATAAAATGATTAGCAAGTAGATTAGTAGATATACCAATACAACTGCAAGTCCGGCATTTTGCCCGGAAAACAGCTTAAACGCATACATGTAAATCTGGTTTAAGGGATATATGTTTTCATCCCAGCAAAGAGGAACATTAACATTATCATAACTAATATATATACTATCGCCCAAACCAAGTTCAGCATTTTGATCTATGTGTTTGAGTGAACATGCAACAGCAATTGAGTCTTTCCATACTGGAAGATCCCCACTAATAAAATTAGGCAACCCCGCGATTGCCACAGAAAAAAGCAATAAAATTATTATGAATAATGAATGTTTTCTCATTAAAACAAGGGCTTATCTATTAAAATTTAGCATTTTTAGAGCATTTTGTAAACAATTTATTTGACTCTACAGGTACAATTGATAATCTTCCAATTTGAATGTATAATAAGCTTGAAACTACTTAATTTAGTGGGGAGTTAATTTCAAGGAATTGTTATGAAAACTGTTATTGTAATACCTGCCTACAATGAGGAAAGGGTTATAGGCAAGATTTTAGATGAAATTATAAAATGCCAGTACCATGATGTTATTGTTGTTGATGATGGATCTGGAGATAAAACTGCAAAAATTGCTCTGGAAACAGGTGCAACAGTTCTGCAACATATGATTAATAGGGGGCAGGGAGCCGCACTTAAAACGGGAATGACTTGTGCACTAGATGAAGGAGCGGATATTATTGTGACATTTGACGCAGATGGACAGCACTTGGTATCAGATATAGAAAACCTAGTAGAGCCCATAAAAAATGGAGAAGTTAGTGTTACGTTAGGTTCTAGGTTTTTGAATAATTCAGCGATAAATATTCCGAAATTTAGAAAATTTATTTTAAATATTGCAATAGTATTTACTCGAGTAGTCTCTAAAATGAATATCACAGATACTCATAACGGCTTAAGAGCATTTTCAAGAGACGCTTTGTCAAAAATTAATATGAAACAGGATAGGATGAGTCATGCATCAGAAATACTAGACGAGATAAATTATAAAAAAATATCGTACAAAGAAGTCCCGGTCACTATAATGTATTCTGAATATTCCACGACCAGACCAGGCGAAAATCAAAGCATATTTTCTTTCGCAAAAATACTTTTTAAATATGTATTAGGTAGAATTATGAAATGATTATAAAAATATTTGTAACAATTTTTGTTGTATTTGCAATCTCCCGGGCTATACTTCGTCATCGAGACGGTTCAGTAAAGAGTGCAGCGCTATTGATTTGGATAACTATTTGGTCTGGAATTCTATTTTTTGTATGGTGGCCAAAAGTAAGTGACTACATTGCTCAGAGTGTTGGGATTGGTAGGGGAGTTGATGCGCTGGTTTATATATCAATCGTGGCACTATTCTATGGAATGTTTAGAATTTATGTAAAACTAGAATTTACCCAACGAGAAATTACAGGACTTGTGAGGAAACTTGCCTTGAAGGAAAAAAATAAAATCAAAAAATAGTAATGACAATTGCCTCGATAATATTCTTTGTCTCACTTTTAGGTTTGATTTGGATATATGTTGGATATATGTCTTTTTTATTAATAGCAACAATCATTAAAAAAAAGCGGTCAAAAACTGATCAATCAATTCGTCCTACGGTATCGATAATGATAATGACCTTTAATGAAGAAGATGTTATAAGAAAAAAAATTGAAAATACACTTGCATTAGACTATCCAAGAGAAAATATAGAAATAATAGTCGTAGATAGTAATTCATCTGATAAAACTCAAGGTATTGTTAGAGAATTTGAATCAAAGGGTGTCAAACTCATAGTCCAGGAAAAACGCGAGGGAAAAGCATCAGCGATCCACTATGGTATGAAACAAGCAACAGGCGAAATTGCAATTTCAACAGATGCAAACGCATATTATGCATCAGATGTTATAAAAAAGATTGTCCCTCATTTTGCAGATGAGAAAGTTGGTGGAGTTACAGGCGCAATGATGCAAGTAGATAAATCAAAAACGAATATTTCAAAAGGCGGTGATATGTATTGGAAGATGGAAAAATTGATGAGGACAAATGAATCAAAACTACATTCTGTAATTGGGATGAGTGGTGAAATTTGCTGCTTTAGACGTAATTTATTTGAGGATACTCAATTAAAAGATTGGTATAACAAGGGGGAGAATGATGATTTCAGTTTGAGTTATTATATTATAAAAAAGGGATATAAGGTTGCCTATGCTCCTGATGCATATGTATGGGAGGCAGCACCAGATAATATAGGCGATTTGTTCAAGCAAAAGGTGAGGATAATAACAATGACAATAAAGACAATGATAATGCGACCATCTATGATTGGTTTTAAACATGGAATATACTCTGCTGTTATCCTTCCCTCAAGGAAAATTCTTCCATTATATTCACCTGTTTTTTTAGTAGCATTAATAATTACGAATTTTATTTTAATAGAGCAAGGGCAAATATATTACTACATATTTATTGCACAGGTATTAATGTATGTATTAGCTGTGCTGGGTTTTGTATCAATTTTGAAAAAAATATTACCAATAAATATAGCAAATTATTTTGTCTTGCTTAATCTAACAATTATTTTTGGATGGATTAGTTTTTTGATTGGAAAAGATTTTACTATTTGGGAGAAAGTGAGTAGTACTAGGAATTAAAATATGAAAAAAATTAGAAAAGAGAAACAACCAATCAATTTCATATTGCAAAATCATGTTAGCTTAATTGCATTCATTGGTTTGAATATTATTTTGCTTTCGATTATATTTGTTTATATACTTCCTGATTATCCAACTGGTTGGGATGCACCATATTATATTTCACGGATACAATATTTTCTTGAGCAGGATGTATTAAGTAATAGAGTTGGTTTAATTCTTTTGGTATCCACACTACATTTATTAACAGGAATATCGGTTATTAGCTTGATTACATTTGTTCCTGTTGTAGCAACTACACTTTTGGCTTTGGCATCTGCTCTGCTAGCTTCGAGAGTAGCAAAAAATAATAAGTTTATTTTTCCTTTAGTTTTCTTCTTTGTATTTTGGTCCACTTCATATTTTGCATTATCTATCAGCACTATTGATAATGCAATAGGACTTTCATTTGCTATTTTTTCATTGTATCTTTTAAGTTTCGGGATGAATAGCATAAAAAAAATTATCCCATTTACTCTATCAGCAACAATGGTTGTCTTGACTCATTTTGAATCGTATATGTTGCTGCTGTTATGCTTGTTTTTCTACTTTGTAATATTACTCATCCAGGAAAAATCTATTAAAACACTAATTAAAAATACATGGCGTGGAATTGTAGCAATTGTTGTAACTATGGCGATAGCGTATTTTCAATGGTCGAATATAATAAGCAATATTACAAATAGGTACACCCAAGAAGGTGATTCCGCTGGAAATGCATCTATTCCGTATGCTGATACAACATCGTTTGAACAAGTATGGAAATATTTTTCAAATGGTCTATCATCAGCAATTGAAATATTCCTATTCCTATTTGGTATTAGTTTTGTTATTTGGTCAATATTCCGAAAAAAGTCTAATAAAGCTGGACATATTTTAGCCTTTGTATTGTCATGCTATTCAATACTATTATTTTCAATCATAAGGTCAAGTATCCCAATTAATAGGAGCTTATTATTATTGCCCGTCACATTAATGGTAAGTATTGGTATGGTTGCTGTATATAAATTTATTAAAACCAGATTTAAAGTATCCATGCAATTATTGGTAATAGCTGGTTTAATAACTGTGATGTTTCCAATATCAAATTATATTGAATATGTGATGAGATTTCCCCAGTCAATCAGACAAGAGACTTATGTGGGGTTAAATCAACTGAACCAGCATGTTCAAGAGGAAAATATAAAAAACTATATAGTTGTTACTAATACTGGATCAAAAGTAAAAGCGGCTAGTGCATATTATGGTTTATGGAGAAATTGGATTATGTCAGTATTACCTTTACCAACAGAATCCAATAATTTTTGTATATATTTTGGAAAACTAGATAATTTTAGAAAAAAGGAAGCAACTATCAGAAAGGATAATGAGGAATACAACTATATTAGCCAATATAGTTTAGAGTGCATTAACGAATTGCCATCAGGTACACCAATTTATATGATAAAGGGTTTGTATCCTGGTTCATTTCCACAGGAAGGTTCAAGATTCAGTACCAAGGATATCAGTGAGAATGTTGTTGAGATCATATGGTCTGATAACTCCATCGGCCAGCTATAAAATCGGCAATACTTTTAATAATGATTCTTAAAGGAATACGCCGGTTTTTTTTCCAGCTCAGCCACGCAAAACCGCCACAGTAATAAATAAGGAATATAGGAATAAATGTTAACCAGTGCCACCAGTTGGCATTTTTCTTCATGAAAATAAGTTTGTTTCGAAGAAAATAGTAAATATATGTTGGGGAGTGATATCCAGAAGTTTGAGATGACTTATGAAATACAATAGAATCAGAAGAGTAACCAAGCTCATATCCCTTTCGTCTGGCTCTCACACATAAATCAACATCCTCACTATAAAGAAAATAATCTTCATCAAAACCACTTACACTCTCTAATATGGATTTTGAAAGTAGGAGTGAACATCCACAAATGAATGATTGATAGTTTGGTATGTAGGAATTATGATAATCTATTTTTGCTCCCCAAAGGCTGTCTATGCCAGTCCAAAGATTTAGTTTACCACCACCCAGGCAATAGATTTTGGAGGAATCCCAGTATCTAATCTGACTTCCAACAATATCGAATTTATTATTAGAAACTGTTTTTATAAGCTCAGTTAATGCATGAGTATCAACTTCAGTGTCATTGTTGATTAACCAATAATAATCCGGATCGTATTTATTTTTTGCCCATTTCATTCCGATATTATTTCCTTTGGCAAAACCGTCGTTATTCTTGTTTTCGATTATTTCAATAGTATCACCGAACGCACTTTGAATTTGTTTAATGTCATTGCCATCTGATGAATTGTCGACAACAACAATTTTATTGTTCCTATATGACAACTTTTGTAAAGAGGCAATGCAAGCTAGCGTGTCATCTGCTCCATTCCAGTTAAGAATGATAATTGCTACTAATGGTTCGTGTTTATTCATTATATTTTTCAATAGCTCGTAGTGTTTTTAAAGCCGTAGAGTGCCATGAAAATTTTGAAGATTGATTTATCGATCTTTCTCGCAGCATTTCTACCCAATTTTCATCGGACAGTAAACGGGACATTACTTCACTTAGTTTTGTAATATCAATAGGATCGACGTATATTGCGGCGTCTCCAGCTACTTCCGGAATTGAAGATGCTTTGACAGTTATGGTGGGTGTACCGCAGGTCAGGGACTCTAATACTGGTAAACCAAAACCTTCATATGTTGATAAGTAAAAGAAACCGGCCGAATTACTATATAAATTATGTAATGTGCGGTCATCAATAAACGGAAGTAAAATTATTGCGTCTCGTTTGTTTTTGGTATTTATTTCACTGATAATTTTACTAATATCAATAAATGGATGGGTTTCATTTCCCCCCCTAAGGACAAATTGAGTAGTTTTATCACCGCTATTATCTAAATAATGAGAAAATGCTTCAAGCATTTCAGCAATGTGACGTCGGTTGAACATTTTTCCAATATAGAAGAAATACTTACCATTAATGCCTAATTTATCCAGCTCCTCTGTAGAAGGTGATTCAGAATTCAATTTCAAATGCGAAGCTTCATATGTAACCAGAACACGCTCTGACTTGATTCGTATATATTTAAGTATTTCATCTTTAGAAAACTGAGAAACTGCAAATATCAAATTCGCAGATTGAGCCTGATGTTTAGAAAATATCTGGCAATACACTCTATATGGTATTGAAAACCACTCAGGATGAGCAAGATAAGAAACGTCATGAATGGTCATGCTAGAGGGGATGTCCCTAAGAAAGGGCGGGAGAAAGTAATCAGGCGAAAAAAAGAAATCTATTTTATCTTTGCGAACTGCGCGAGGAAGACTGAAAATGTACCATAAAAGAAATGAATTGGTTTTAAGGGGTCGAGGCACTTTTCGCGGAACTATATTATTTGAATTTTCAAAAACAGCCAGATCTTCCTTTTGTAATATCTCGCTGGAATAGTAAACAAAGAATTCATGCTTAGGAGCTTCCTTGGCCCATATTTCTAGAATACTCAACAAATAGCGTCCAACTCCGGTTTTATTTTTGCCGAGATGCCTTCCGTTTATTGCTATTCTCATAGATTTTGTATAAGTTCTCGTATTGATTAATGCGCTGCCACTCAGTATATTCAACTCTTTCACCATGCAATAATTCCTTCAATTTTTCTGCCAATAATTTATGTCCTAATGAGGTTAAATGAATACCATCACTGGATACCTCACTTTGAGAATCAGCTGAAGTAACTGATTGAGGATCAAAATATATTATATTCGGATATTCTTCTGATAGTGATTTTAGAATTTGGTTGTATTCTATGATACTTTTTTGCGTTCCCGGTGCTTGACGCTCAATAACACTACTAATTGGTAACATGCCGATAAGAATAATTTTCTTAACGGGAGTATCAGAAAAGATTCTTTTGGAAATATCCTTTATTATGAATCGAAAATCTTTTGGTCCAAGCCAACGCCCTTTTATACCAAGCATGTATAATGGTCGCTCAACTGACTTCCGATAAATTTTCTTTACTATGTACTTAATTCCTCTTTTGACTGGACCATTATATTTTTTTCCAATAACAGAGTTGTTCCATGCATTCATTGAAAAAACATTTTGCAACCATCGGGGTCTTGCCCGGTATGTGCATTCGACAATACCAGTATGGATAATTACATAATCTGGAAAATAACGAATACATTCATCTTCCAAAAAATAATAATAATCTGACAAAATTACTGACTGCTTGGAGGCATTAAGAATAGTGAAATTATCATCTCTCAAATGCTCTATGTAGGTTTTATCATGAGCTCCTTGCCTAAACGGTTGAATAAGCAGAGGCACTGAGTTTCCTAATATAGAAACGATGGGTTGTTTTTCTGACATAAATTTTACTTTATCAATCTCTTTAATCTTTCGTAATAACTGGTTTTGTCCAGGATTAAATCTATAATGAAATCCAAAGAGCTATTTTTGCTCGGTAGCAATTCAGATTCTGATTTAAAATTGAATGCAGTCATCTCGCCACCATCACTAATTGTTCTTTCCTTAACCAAATTAAATGGTATCATAAATTCGAAAAAGAAAAAATAAGCATATTTTCGTGCAAGATTGACGGTTTCCTTTGATGGGGTAAGAGAGGTAAGATTATCAAGTAATTTAAAGTATTGCTCTTTTGATTCAACATCTTGAACAAAGCCCTGGCCACGATAATGACCCTTACCAGCTAATAACACGGTTTTTCCCATAATAGCGGCTTCTAGACCGGTAGTAGAGGCATATACGAGCACAGAGTTACTAACATCGGTTAGGGGATATGAACTAATTTTACTTTCCGCAGGAATGACAAAAATATTGGATGGTAATTGAGGATAGGCTTTAGCAATGGTATCTGAAATTTTTTCTTTGCTTTCAATTTCAATTGGAGTAACTTCAGCAGGATGAACTCTGATCACAAGGGTGCGCTCTGGGTGATTTTTATAATTTTCAATCGTTTCTAAAATCCAATCAACCTGACTATCAAATGCAATATCACAATCTATTTGTGTTGAGTCCCATTGAAGATTTGTGAACAATACATCAGGTGAGATGTCAGGATCAAGACCGATTTCTTTTCTAATTACTTTATGGTCAAACACTGGTTTACCCCAATAGTCCAATACGCAATTCTGTCCAAGACTTCTTTGAGTAAGGTAATCATCTAGGGTCTTATTTTGATCAGCGGTAAGTTGATATGTATTGTATTCCTTTGGTAAATATTTTATCATTGGCCAAATTGTTGTGGGCTCATTTATTGCCAGGACAATAGAATTAAGCATAAATCCAGTTTCAAACGTAACAACTCTAATGCCTCTACTTTTGGCAAGCGCCATCTGAATTTGACTATCGAGAAAGCTACCATTGATTGTCAGAATAACATCGGTTTTTATTTCATCTAGTACTTTTGATAGAGTGTGATAAAGTATCATCCCAATAGCAAGAAAGTCCTTATACCCTTCAACTTCTTCATCACTAAAAGCAGTACCTCCTCGGCGATAAAAATGCATAACAGAATTAAATGCCATTTTTCCGATTGGGAGATCGTGGTAAATGAATGACTTACATTCAGAAAAAGAAAATTTAGCAACAGATTTCCGATATTCTTTAAAATTGGCGGCACTGCCAAACTGACTATAGCCTTTGATGTTCATATTGAAACTTTTCAATAGAGTTTCAGTGTGCAAGTTGAAAAAATCATTAGCATATCTACCATCATAGACATCATAATAAAGAGCGTTCTTTCTAGGAAAATGGATATCCAGTGGCATGAATATTACATCATGACCACGTAACTCCAATGCTTTTGCAATTGTAACTTGCCAAGCTAGGCCACGGTCCAAAAAGTATAGTGTTGGACACAGAATTGTTTTTTTATTATTTCCAGCATCCAGTTTTTCAGCTATCCGATTAATATAGCGACCTTGGAATATCAATTTTTGCTTGTTAACCAAAGAATCGAGCCAAAATTTAGCATACAAAAATAAGCGATTTTTAACTACTGGAGTATTTACAATTTTTTTTGTTATTGGATTCATATTTACGATTTGAACTTAGTAGTGAATTGTGTGAAAAAATGCTTTAGATAACTTTTTTCCTCAGGCTGTAATCCCGTAATAGAAAATATGCCAAAGAATAATAAATATATCATAATTGAGAATCCCATCCAAGTAACAATTGAAACGGATTGCATGAATGGTTTCAAAATTAGCATTCCAGTAGCAATGAGTATTGTTGCGGGCAATAGTGGGAGTATAGTTTGTTTAAAGAATTCCTTATTTTTAATATAGAACGTTTTGTTCGCTACAAATATATATACAATCGATGAAATAATGTAAGAGATAACCGTAGCTACTATTAATCCTTTAATTCCTAATGTATTGACAGTAGATATGCTGATTACTAAATTCAACAAAGCGGCAAAGATTGAAATTTTAAGAACTTTTTCAACTTGGTTAATTCCCACGAACATTGTTGAACTAACTCCAACTAACATCGTAAAAAATATATGGACTGAATACAAACGAACTAAATTACCTAGATTACTGTAGCTGTCTCCCACCCAAACACTTACTATTTCGTAGGGGAAAATAGTCAATAATAGTAATGCTGGCAATACAAGAACAGAAGAATATTTTGTGCTACGAATCAAAATGGTTTTCAATTTTGAGGTATCATGTTTCGCTGCAAATTCTGAAGTAGCTGGCAGAACAACTTGGTTAATTATTGAAAGAAGTGATAGTAATACGATATGAAGCTTATTTACGATATCGTATTCTGTCTGGTTATTTACTGTTAAGAAAATACCAATTAATATTTTATCAGTATTATTAAAGATAAGACCGACTATTCTTGAGGCGAATAGTTTTGATGACAGGGAGAATAGTAGTTTAAATGAATATTTCTTAATACTAAAAAAACTTAACTTGATCGATGGTAGTATTTTTTTTGTTATCCACGCATATAGCAGCGTAACCAGTAAAGCAGTGGCTAATGTAACAATAATTAAAAAGACAATACCATTATTTTGATTAAGGTAAATAAAAAGAATGGCATTGCTTAAAATTGTAGTAAATATTGTTACTCCTCGTAAATAACCATATTTTTGCAAACCTTGAATAATTGCAGAATAACCAAGGGCAGGAAATTGAAATAGAAAACTAAAAGCGGTGATATTAATAAGTAAACTTATGGTTTGAATCTTGCCGGAAGGAAGATTAAAAAAAGTTTCTAAAAAGAAAAAATTTAGAACAAACAGTATTATCGCACCAATAAAACCTGCTGCCAAAAAGAAGAAGAGAATTGAATTTACAATATCTTGCAATTTACCATAATCCTTCTTGCTCAGGTATTCAGCAACATATTTTGTTGCTGCCCCTTGAAATCCTAAATCCAATAATGAAAAATACCCAGTTACAGTAAAAATACTTAGAAAAACCCAAATCCCATAATCTTCACTACCAAGACGTCCCAATATAACAGGTGTCATTGCGTATGCAATAACAAAGCTAATAGCAGTATTAATGATATTGTATATTGTATTCGAGAATATTGGGTGTGCCCTCTCTTTCATCTAGGAAATTTTACATAAATCTTTTATTGCATCTAAAGTTCGATCTGCAGATGATCCATCAACTATTGATAAGTATTCCATTACAAAATCATGACGTTCTTTTTTTTGCTCATCGGACAAAGGCACGCCTAACATTGCTGTTTTAATATATTCTTCCAATTCGTTTGGCGATTTAGCAATATAAATACCTTTATTTTCATGGAATGGGATTAAATCAGCTGACCACCTATCTTTAGCTTCTCCCCAAAAAGTATAAATAACAGGTTTTTCAGTGACCATAGACTCTATCAATGCGGTGGATTGAAAACCGATAATGCAGTCAGCACTGACTATTAGGTGATTAGAAAGATCAGGCCCAGTTACTAGAAATACATTAGTAACACCCTCATTTACAATTGATTGCCTGACAAGGTCTATATCACTCTGTTGTGGGTGTGCTTTTATTACGATATCAATATCTGGATTAGCTTTTGCATAAGCAAATATTACAGCATCAGTCTCGTTTCTAAGTACATCCCAATGCATTTCACCTTTTTCAATCATATATTCAGGTGTGTAGCTCCACGGATCATAAGTAAGAAAAAGAATCATTTTATTCTTTTCTCGCAAGCCCTCTATACCAAGTTCATTTTTTGATTTCCAACGGTTTTGTTGCTTCCAGAAATCTGATCTTGGCTGTCCAACAACAACAATCTTGTTTGAGTCAACTCCGGTTTTTTCCCAGAATTCTTTCTGACGTTGAGTCCAAACTAGAATATGATCAGCAATCAAAGGTGAATTATCTTGGATATATTTTGCATAGTGGACGAAATAAGCCGGGCAAATTGTTCCTTCCTTATCAGAAACAATAAACGGAAGATTATGATCCTGCAGACTACTTACAAGTTGACGAATATAGAAAAAGCCATCTGAAGGTGATACTACAGCGATTGGATCATATTTCTTTCTCAATTTATTGATGAAGCGATTCATTACTAATTTATATCGTCGCTTATATGGATCTACTTTGGAGCTGTTGAATACTGTATACTTATCCACTTCTTTTGGAAATAAATCAACTCCAACATATCTAAGAATTTTTGCGTCCAGAATAATAAATTCAAAATCTTTGTTGGCAATCTTTAATGCTTCAATATCTTGATCAAAGAAGTGATTAACAATAACTATTCTTTTTTTATCTGGAGAATTAATATGGTTCTTTCTAAAGAAAAGATACCAATAGACAAGATCGTAAAAATAGTCTTTTAAAAGAAATTTTAATGTAGCAGTAAGAATTTGTTTCATATTATGCTTTTTTTTGTTCAACCTTATTATTAATTTGAGCAATTTCAGGATGCTTGGCTAACCACTGAATTACTTCTGGGACATCAATAATTGATCCCGCTCTATAAAATTCGTTATAGATTTTATCGAATAGAGTATAGTCTTCCTCGGTATCGAGTGTTAACCGAAATTGAGGATATTGATATTCCGCAGGCATAGTGACATCTTTTGTTTTGAAATGACTATCTTCATTCTCACGCATGATTAGTGTTACATGTTCTTTCTCGCGATCGGTATGAGCTAATTCGGTTGCTTTACTCAAGGCATCTGCTGTGAAGGCCTCAACATCCAATCCTTGTGGAAAATCTCTATTGATAACATTAGTTGTGTAGTCGTTTCCTTTTAGGCTATCAATTATCAAATCAATAATTGCTGGATCAATCAAGGGGCAATCGCCGGTTATTCGCACGTAGTTATCTGCGGGATATTTCTGAGAAGCTACTAAATATCGTGATAATACATTTTCTAAATCTCCACGAACAAAAGGAGTTGACCATTCATTACATTTATTCTCAACAATATCGTCACTTTGGTGATCTGATGTTGCAATAATAATCTCATCTGCTTTAGAATTTTTGCATCTTTCAATAATATGCCATAAAACTTCCTTATCTGCTAGCGGTTTCAAAATCTTACCCGGCAGGCGGGTAGAACTCATGCGGGCTTGAATGATGATATTGGTTCTCATAAAATAGAATACATAATTAATAGATAAAGATTACATTTCGATTATTCACTTAATCATAGTCCAAGATAGGGGAGTACCTTTTTCCAGATTTCGTTTGGCTCTCTTTCCAATAACACGTGGCAGAAATTTTGGAGGCAATCCATTATAGGGACGTATTGATCTCACATTTTTATTGGTAAATTTCTCTCCTGAATTTACGTTTTCAACAACAAACAATGATCTAGCAAACACTCTATTCTTTTTAGTTTTAGCTGATAATGCATAGCTTACTTTTCCCAGAGATTTTTCTGCGTCGCGAATATTGGTTACCATTTCTTTGAACTCTTTAGGCTCAATTGAAAATTCTGCATCAGGACCACCTACCGCTTTTCTGTCAAGGATAAAATGTTTCTCAACAATTTTAGCACCAAGCATGGTTGCAGCAACAGGAGCAACAATACCGCTAGTGTGATCTGATAGTCCGGTAAGAACCTTGAATCTCTTTTCCATATCTGGAATCATGAGTAGATTCGCCTGATCAATCGTTGCGGGATAAGATGAGGTGCATTTTAGTAATATAATCTTTTCGTTTCCGACACGCTTACAAGCATTAACAGCTTCTCTGATTTCGCCCAGTGTAGCAATCCCTGTTGAGAACAAAATTGGTTTTCCCTTTCTAGCTACATTTTCAATTAATGGAATATCGTTGATTTCAAAAGAAGCAATTTTATAAGCGGGGACTCTCATCTTTTCCAAAAATGTTACGGCAGTGTGATCAAATGGCGAAGAAAAGCATTCCATTCCAAGTTGATTAGCCAGTTTTTTTAGCTTTGGCTGCCATTCCCAAGGTGTGTAGGCTTCTTGATAGAGCTTGTGAAGTGTTTTACCATCCCATAAAGTACCACCTTTAATCTGAAAATATTTCTTATCACTATCGATAGTGATTGTATCCGCAGTGTACGTTTGTAACTTAATTGCATCTGCCCCAGCCTTTTTAGCAGCTTTAATTGTTTTTACCGCAATATCATATTTATGATTATGATTGGCTGATAGCTCAGCTATGATAAAAGTAGGATGATTTTTCCCGATTTTTGTTTTACCAATTTGAAATTCCATATTTTTAAACGTTAAATATATATTTATATGATGGAGCTCCCTTTATGACTGTATCTTCAAGGTATGAAAATCCTGTTCTTTCAAATATCTTAGTAGATGGAATATTATCTTTCTTTATAAAAGCGTTAATTATTTTTACTTGTGATTTAATCTGAGTAAACTTGCCGATTCCTTTATTAATCAAAACTGAGCCCAGCTTACGACCACGAAAGTCAGGTGTAATACTTATTCCAATAGTGGCTTCATTGCCATCAATATCAAATTTGACTTGACCGACGAATTCATTATTGTACTCAGCAATAAATAAAATAAAGTTTTCGTCATTCAATTTCTCACTAAACCATTGGACGTGATCTTCATACACTATTTCATCAGATGAATATGAATTTTCTCGTGTAAATTTGTCATTTGCAAGTTCGAAAACCCGCTTCACATCATCTGCAGTGAATTCACGTAGTTGAATTTTGTCTTCTTTCAATTCACTAGGCATACTGTTATTTTAATTTTTTGATTATTAAATTTACGATTCGCTCAGCCCCGAGACCATCAACTAGCGATTGTCCGATTTTTGTTCTTTTATCTCTCTCTTTCTTAGTTGCTAGCTTTTTCATTCCATTAAGTATGTTTATAAACAAATCAGGATCATCCCAATCACCAGCATTAACAGTGAAACCTTTTTTACTCCAGCCAAGTGCATTATTTTTTTGATTATCTGCAACTACAATACTGATAGTGGGCAGTCCTATGCGAGAGAGTTCATTTATAGTTTGACCACTGGCGGAGATTCCTATGGGCACATCCTGCATATATTTTTTCATTGTAGGAGCATCGGGTGAATAAATAAGCTTGACATTTTTGTCCTTCCATTGTTTTATTTTCTCAACATTTTTTTTGCGAAATCCTGATCCTATGATAACAATTTTTTTCAAATTCGGATAATGTTTGACCAGCAGAGATAAAACTTGATTTGATAAATTTCTTATATCACTGCCACCTAGAGTAATTAAAACTGCTTTTAGCTCGTTAGTTGTTTTTTTGCTAGCAACCTTCTTAAATGAATCTCGCAGTAATAAGTACTTCTCTCCTAGCAGATAAGTTTTATTTTGAGATTTCGGGTAGGGCAGCTTTATTGCGTTTAAGGCACTATTGGTAATAATGCCAGAAGGATAATTTACACGATTATTATCATCAATACAGACTAATAATTTGGTCAATTTAGAAATACTAGAGTAATCTTTTTTAGCTGCTTTGTATGAATCCACAACTATACAATCACTATTTTCAATTAGCTTTCTAAGTTCTTTACTATTATGTTGCCAATTTAGAATTGTAGAATTTTTACCTTTCAAATGAAAATTTATATTTTTGTCACCGGATACTATAAAATGCGGGTTTAGTTTCTTTTTTTTCAACTCATCATACAGAGCAATACATCGTACTATATGACCAAATCCAATTGACCTGCTACCCTCAGTTAAAATATAAGACTTCTTCATAAGCTTATTTATTTATTCGTACTGGAACTCCCTTGTCTGCCAGATACATTTTCGCTTCCATGGGAGTTTGTTCAGTGAAATGATATATACTGGCCGCAGCGACAGCTGAAACATTGGCCTCTGATATAGCTTTGTACATATCTTCATAACTACCAGCACCCCCAGATGCAATAACTGGTATAGAGACACTATTCGATACAAGTTTTAATAATTCTATATCATAACCAGTCATTGTACCGTCACGTTCAATAGATGTTATAAGAATTTCACCGGCACCACGCTTTTCTACTTCCTTTACCCAGTCTTCCACTTTTATACCTGTATCATTGGATCCACTATGACTGAAACACATATATCCGGAAGATGTTTTTTTTGCGTCAATGCTTACTACAACACACTGTGATCCAAATAGATTTGCAGATTCATTAATTAGGTCTGGAGTTCTATAAATTGCAGAATTGATACTAATTTTATCAGCACCTGATCTAAGCATTTCTTTTATATCATCAGTTTTCGTTATTCCACCTCCGACAGTAAAAGGGAAAAAACATTCACCGGATACTTCAGAGATGATATCAAAGTCAGGCAATCTAGATTCATTAGTAGCAGTAATATCAACAAGAATAAGTTCATCAACCTGACGTGTGTTGTAAACCTTAATAGCTGGCATAACACTGCCAACTCTTCTCCAGCTGTCAAATCCTTTTCCTTTTACTAAACCAACATCCTTCCACAATAAAGTTGGTATTATTCTTACTTTTAACATATCAAAGGTTAAGGAAATTAGTTATGAATTGTAAACCAAGTCTTTGGCTTTTTTCAGGATGGAATTGAGTTCCGAAAACATTATCCTTATTAACAGATGAAACGAAACTGTTGCAGTATGGTGTAGTGCTAAGAATATTCTCATTTTTCTTTGGAACAAAATGAAAACTATGCACGAAATAAAAATCATTTCCACTGGGAATACCATCAAAAATATTGTGATTCTGAACGATATCTACTTCATTCCAGCCAACGTGAGGTATTTTTTCATCAGGTGCGATTGGTTCCAATTTTTTCACTTCACCTGGCACTAATCCAAGCCCTTTTGATTTACCATGTTCGAATCCTTCATCACATAAAAACTGCATACCAAGACATATCCCCAAAAAAGGAATCCTATCTTTAGTAGCAATTTTCCTAATCGGCTCTACCCAACCGTTTGAAGTCAGATTTTCCATACCGTCCTTAAACGACCCAACACCTGGTAGGATAACGTGTGTTGCATCTGATAAGTTATCTGGATTGGCTGTGACAAGTGGATCACCACCACAAAACTCAACTGATTGCTTTATTGAACTAAGATTACTTACACCATAATCTATGATTACAACTTTCATTAAGAGAGATATTTAATCTGGATAAATAATCTTTTGCAAATTTCCATGACGGTCCTTTACTAAATTGCCACGCGCATCAGTTTTGAATATTTTCTTATTGGTGAATTTATCGCAAAGTTTTATAAATTCATCGACCGATACATCTATCGGTTCAATGATTTCTTCCAGTGGTTTGCCTAAATAAGAGCTAGGGAATTTACCATCGTGCATATTCACTAATTCTATTGCATCCTGCCTGCTTATTCTTCCGCGTCTTATATGAAGAGAGCTAATGTCAGTTGCTCGACCAAAACCAAATTTCAGAAATTTGAAGTAGTCATGAATGCCTGTATGGTAATTGTCCAAGTTTTCGTAATTCACAATAGATCCTTCGACAGTTTCTTGATATGTTTTAAATCCAAAACCCTGAGCTATCAAGGCATTTGTATATCCGTCCCAAGGTAAGTAATAGCCCAAGAATATTCCCGTAGTGCCACTTTCCTTTAATTCAGCATCTGTTGGGTACAAATATGGAGTTATGTGCCTTTTTTCTATACCCTCTAGACCAATAAGATCTGTAACACGCAAACCTAGTAAACCGCCAAATTCCTCTAGCCATCTTCTTGTGAGTAAGTTGTTCTTACTGTCACCAGCTGGTCCACCATATTCATTTTGAGAGTTTTCACCCCAAATGATTAATGGAACATTAAACTTAACAGCTACTTTGATAGGGATGGTGAAAATAGCATTATGTTCTGGCCAAGAAATATCACCAACCTGAGTGAGCCCAATTTTATTGAGCTTTCGTCTAACTACAGGATTGGGAGAAAAATCAATATGATCAACACCAAGATTTTTTATATTTTGAATATTTTCTCTACCGATATCGGACAAATGACAGGTTGTCGCTGTAACGCATAGGGGATTCATGCCTAGTTGCAACATTCGAATGGTCTGATAAGTACTATCTTTACCGCCACTGACAGGAATTATACAATCCCAGTTACTGGCATTTTTTGATTTATATTTTTCCAATATATTGTGTAGCTCTTTTTTTCTGCTATCCCAATCAATTTCTTCTCTCTCCTCATAGCTGCGACACGCACTACAGACACCCTTGCCATCTAGAACGAGGTCAGGTTTTGTGTCTGGAAGTAAACATTTTGAACAATATTTCATTTTTTTAGAATAATTATTTTATACTTTTTCCATTAGAAACCAAGTTATGTCATCTTGAGGATATTCTGGATCTCCATGATAACTAAATCCATAGCTGATCAATTTTAAATCAGGATACATTTCCATTATTTCTTTACAGAAATCACGCTTGAACAATCTGTCCTTATGACCACGATATTCGATTCCCATTGGCGACGGATTATAATATTCACCAATACATACATATTTTGAACTTGCTTGATAAAGTTTCTCATATACAGTAACTAATTCATCAGGGTTAATATGAATCAGAACTCCTTTTGTAAAAACAAAATCTCTTTTGGAATCAGGTTCAAATTCAAGAATTGATTGGTTATAAACTTTTACCTCATTGTTACTCCACTCTGATATTTCCCTTGATGCCTTTTCGTTGATTTCAATTGCCGCCAGCTCAGCAGAAGGTAGTAATGTTTTTATTGCGTTCAAATTTACACCAATATTTGCTCCAAATTCGATCACGGATTTTATACTTTTAGTTTTATCATTCTTAATGCTGTCAAAAATTTCTGTAAAGTAATGTATTTGATTTTTCAAAAATTGATCGCCTGTATTTCTTTCTGAATATTCGTCACCAAATTCAGTTGCCCAAAAATTTTCTTGATTTGTTTTGTAATCCTTAGTCATTGTTAGTTTTTTAGATTAATTATATTTTTTATGACATTTTGTACATCATCTTTTGACATATCGGGAAATAGCGGAAGGCTGAGAGTGCTTTGATAATAGTTTTCAGCAACAGGATAATCACCAGGTTTATAATTGAAGTTTTTTTGATAATATGGCTGTGTATGAACTGGTATGTAATGAACTTGTGTACCAATATTATTATCTCTTAGTTGATCCATAACTTCCGATCTAGTTTTACGAATTTGCTCAAAATCAATCTTGATTACATATAAGTGAAATGCTGATGAGAGACCTGGTTTTTCGTAGGGAGTTATGAGAAAAGGAATATCTTTAAATGATTGATTGTATTGATCAATTATTTCTCGACGCTTTTCAATAAATGGATTAAGTTTTTTTAATTGACTGATGCCCAAAGCAGCATGAATTTCAGAGAGACGGTAATTAAATCCTAATAATTGCATTTCCTGATACCACGGGCCAGGATATTGAGTGATTTTATTTCTATCTTTCGTTATACCATGAGTTCGAAGCATGGATAGAATTTCAAAAAGATCTTTATTATTTGTAGTAATAACACCACCTTCAGCTGTAGTAATTGTCTTAACTGGATGAAAAGAGAATATGGTCATGTCCGAAAATTTGCAGCTACCTACTGGACTGCCGTCAGAATACTTTGATCCAATAGCATGAGCAGCATCTTCAATAACCGTGATTTTTTCTTTTTGAGCTAAGTCGTATATTTCTTCCATATCTGCTGGCTGCCCTGCAAAATCTACAGGGATGATTACTTTAGTTTTGTCAGTGATCTTTTTCTTTATTTCTAATGGATCTATGCAATATGTTTTAGGATCAATATCTGCAAATATTGGTTTTAATTGGTTGTAAGCAAGGCAATTTGCAGAAGCAACAAATGTATTTGGTGAAGTTATACCCTCATATCCCGATTCGAGTTGCAGAGCTGCTACAGTAAGATGTAGAGCTGCCGTTCCGTTTGTCACAGCGATACAATAACGAGAGTCAGTGTAGTCACATATTTTCTTTTCAAATTCTTGAATACGTGGCCCTTGTGTTAAAAAATCGCTTTTTAAAGCGTCTGTTACAGCTTTAATGTCGTCTTTGTCAATATGTTGTTTTCCGTATGGTATGAATCCAGTCATTAATAATTTGTTAGTATACTATATCGATATTCTTTAGTTGTTTTTCTATTTCTTTCTGATCAAGCCAATGATCATTTTCGTCTGATATATAGCTGAAACCCTCGGCGACCTTTTTACCGCCTTTTTTCAAATGCTCTTCTAAAACCCACCAGTCAAAATTTGGATAGATTATATAATGATCACCAAAATCATAAGTAAGCAAGGAATCTTCTTTTGTTACCATAGCTTCATGTAGCTTTTCTCCTGGTCGAATTCCTACTTCTTCTAGTTTTACGTCTTGTTTCATAGCCTTTGCCAGATCAGTAATTTTGACTGAAGGAATTTTTGATATATATATTTCCCCACCCTTAGCTTCGTTGATGGCTCGAAAGACAAGATCCACGCCCTGATCAAGAGTGATCCAGAATCTAGTCATTCTTAAATCGGTTATTGGTAGAGTTGTTTCACCATCATCCAATAATGATTTAAAAAACGGTATAACTGATCCCTTACTACCAGCAACGTTACCATAACGTACTACGCTAAATGTAGTTTTTTTACTACCAGCATAAGCATTTGCAGAAACAAATAATTTATCAGAAACCAATTTTGTTGCACCATACAAATTTATTGGATTTACAGCCTTATCGGTGGAAAGAGCAACAATCTTGCTTACTTTTCGGTCAATTGCTGCTTCAATAACATTTTTCGCACCATCGATATTTGTCTTTATTGCTTCTATTGGATTATATTCTGCTGCAGGGACATGCTTTAGTGCAGCAGCATGAATGACAATATCAACCCCATCAAGAGCTCGATATAGTCTTTCACTATCCCTTACATCTCCAATAAAATATCTTAAAGAATCACTATACTGACTATATTTCTTACTCATTACATATTGTTTGTATTCGTCTCTGGAATAGATAATTACCCTCTTAGGCTTATAATCCCTGAATATTCTTTCGGTAAACTTTTGCCCAAAAGAACCTGTTCCTCCAGTAATGAGAATAGATTTTCCATTAAACATAGGTGCGGTAATATTAGTTAATTTTGTAGATATAAATGCAAATAACGTAACTCAAAGTAATAGTGAATACGGACTAATGTGCCAACATCTGTAAATAATGGCTATGCTTGTCAAAATATTGATATTTTACACTAAAAATGCTAATCTAAAATTAGAAATTTAGTAAATGACTTGCAAAAAGCAATTATTCAGATCCACTCTATCATAGTATAAACAGGTCACTTTTTCAAGTCCAAATATTTAATGATTATTTAATACATCATCTATGAGCAATATTCTAGTTACCGGTGCTGCCGGTCAAATAGGTTCAGAGCTAACAAAAGAACTGCGTGAGAAACATGGGAATGATCATGTTGTTGCACTTAAACATAATAAATCCCTCAGTAAAGAGTTAGAAAATACCGGACCGTCCGAACAAGGTGACGCTACTGATAAAAAGTTCATTGAGTCACTTATTAAAAAGTATAAAATTGACACGATATATCATCTTGTTGGAATTTTATCAGCTTCAGGTGAAAAAAATCCTGATACCGCCTGGGTTGTTAATATAAACAGTCTGAAAAATGTGCTTGATTTGGCGAAAGATATGGGCTTGAAACAGGTTTTTTGGCCAAGTTCTATTGCAGCATTTGGTCAAAGCTCACCACGTGATAATACGCCCCAGGCAACCGTTATGGATCCATCTACAATTTATGGAATAACCAAATATTCAGGAGAGCTACTCTGTAATTATTACTACAATAAATATCGAGTTGATGTCCGAAGTTTAAGATATCCAGGTTTAATTAGCTATGTTACCCCGCCTGGAGGAGGTACAACTGACTATGCCGTAGAGATTTTCTACGAGGCGTTAGAAAATAAAAAGTATGTTTGTTTTTTACGCGAAGATACAGTATTACCCATGATGTATATGTCGGATGCGATAAAAGGAACAATGCAGTTGATGGATGCAGATTCTTCGCAAATTAAAATAAGAACTAGCTACAACTTTTCGGCGATAAGTTTCACACCAAAGGAGATTTCCGAAGAAATAAAAAAACATATTCCAGATTTTATATGTTCATATATCCCAGATCGTCGTCAGAATATTGCTGACACTTGGCCACGTACAATAGATGATGCTCCAGCACGCCGTGATTGGGGATGGAAACATGAATATGACCTCCCAAGCATGACGAAGGATATGATTGTACATATCAAGAAAAAGTTGAAATAAAACGGTGCAAAATAGCCTATATTATTTTGAGTTTTTTTCCAACCTTTTCAAATGCTTCAATAGCTTTATCTAGCTGTTCATTGCTGTGTGAAGCGGAAATTTGTACCCTAATCCTTGCTTTACCCTGTGGCACCACTGGATAGTAAAAGCCAATAACGTAAATCCCTTCCTCTAATAAATCACTTGACATTTTTTGAGCTATATCAGCATCATATAGCATTATAGGGATAATAGGATGAATGCCCTCTTTTATATCAAATCCTAGAGCTGACATTTTATCTCTGAAATATTTTGTGTTCTCAATAGTTCTTACACGATTAGAACTATTTTTGTTTACTAAATTAATTATTGCAATTGAAGTCGCAGTAACTAATGGTGAGAGTGAATTTGAAAAAAGATATGTTCTTGATCGCTGTCGAAGAAGATCAACTATTTCTCTTCGACCAGACGTAAATCCACCCGAGGCACCACCCAGAGCTTTTCCCAGTGTACTAGTAATTATATCAACTCTTCTTGAGACGCCATTATGTTCTGGTGTTCCTTTGCCATTTTTTCCAATAAAACCAGTCGCGTGAGAATCATCAACTATTACAAGGGCGTTATATTTATCAGCTAAATCACAGATTGATTTTAAATCAGTAATATCTCCGTCCATGCTGAAAACCCCGTCAGTCACAATAAGTTTCCTACGAAAGTCTTTACTATCTATCAATTTTGATTCTAAATCATTCATATTCATATGTGCGAAAATTTTCTTTTCTGCCTTACTTAAACGGATCCCGTCAATAATACTCGCATGATTTAATTCATCAGATATTATAACGTCTTCACTTGTCGTTATCGTTTCAAAAAGACCAGTATTAGCATCAAAACATGATGAGTATAGTATTGTATCCTCTGTACCGAGGAATTCTGATAATTTTTTCTCTAGTGTTTTGTGAATTTCCTGAGTTCCACAAATAAATCTGACTGAGGATAGACCATAACCCCATTGATCTAGCGCCTTTTTTGCAGCAGATATGACTTCGGGATGGCTTGCGAGACCGAGGTAATTATTTGAACAAAAGTTTATGACTTCTTTGTTGCCCACCTTGATAGTTGCACCCTGGGGCGTTTCTAACAAACGCTCATTTTTGTACAAATTATTGTTCTTGATTGTCTGGATTTCGTCCAGAAAACTTTCTTTTGTGATATTGTCCATATTACTAGAGTAAATTATTTTTAGTTTTTTTAAACATTCTCACCAAAATACATCCTCCAAGAACTATAAAGAGTAAAATCTCAAGGAAAGCATTAAGGGTGTTAAACTCTGCGCCAAATTTCATAAAAATGAATAACACCAGAGGGGTAATAGCAATAGATAAAACAAGCGAGAGAATAATTCGCTCTATAGTTTTAATCTCTGATTTGCTCCAAAAAATCCAACTCCATATAAATCCCGGTAGGAACAGTAAATAAAATGTTCCGAAAATAATATAGGAAGACTGAAGAAAACCAAGCCAAATTCCTATTAATAGGGTAAGTACTATTAATATAAAAAGAACTACCATTGAGTGTCGCAACAGAGCTGCAACATTACTTTCACGTTTCTTTTTCATAGAAAGTTAGTGGAATTATCAATCTATATCCGATGACTCAAATATAGATAGTGGTGACAAAAAGCCAGTGATAATAATTTCAAACTTATAGTCAATAATAACACATATATGCTGATTTGAGAATGTTAAAATGCATAGGAATTTTCATGCGATAAATGTCCCTAACACGTTGACTTTTTGTTGAAAAATCACTATTATAAAGACTGATATGAAAAAAAGTAGTAAGTTTATTATTTTATTATGGATTGTGAGAAGTGCTACCGTTGCTTTAACAATTCTGCTGTTTTATTTTGTCTTTAGTCAGTACTTTTTTCCGTCCGGCAAGCTTGAGGTTGTATATGATTTCGAAGAAGATTCCAGATATATATCTCACTTAAATCCGTGGCAAAGATTGATGCCCCCTGAGGAGAATGATGGTATATGGTCTCAAAAAATTAAGGATGATTTAGTTTATTTTGACGTATTTAATCCTCGTTGGTTTCAATACATTACTGCAGAAATAACTTATCGAAACGAAAATCAACCCATATTTGAAATAGCTGGAAGAGTAAATAGTGGGAATGGATATTTGAGTAAACCACTACAAAGTAAAATTATAGATAATCTGGATTGGGAAGTGATAACTGACGGAGAGGTGTCATTAATGCAGAAGTATAAGGAATTTGATACGGTAAGTGAATTTACTGAAAATGTACCAAAGGATAAGAATGTTGCGCAGTACTTTTACAAAGTTCCTCAAGATAAGATAATTCCTAATTACAAAAGCTCTTCGAAAAAAACAGTCATTGATCATGCCATACGGGGTTCTCATACCATGTTTACTTATATAAAAAATGAAGATTTAGACTTCGAATTTATAAAAGAAGATTTAAACAGGTATGCTGGGGAGGATATTGTGAATATTGAAATATATCATAACAAAGATGGAGAAATGATTTTTACTGAAGAAATACCAGATGATGGAGATAAAGAAGTTAGTACAAAATCATCAGAAGCACAAATAGCAAGCATATTAATCCCCAATTTAGAAGAAGGAGTATATAGAATAGAAATAAAAGGAGGAAATGATTTTTTAATTCGAAAAATTAATTCAACACAAAAGCTAATTGTTTTTCTAAATAGAGTATTCCTAGCTGATAATGAAGAATATTTTCCGAATTTTGTAAGGAACTCAAAGCCAAGTAAATTATTTACTAATGGTTCAATAATTTCCTTCAACACTCCTCATCTATCTGGACTGCAAGATGTCATCGTGAATAGTGAAACAGTAAGTATCGATACTGTTAAAAAAACTTATGATAGTCTTGTATCAGGATTATCAGAAATTTCAATTAAAAGTAATGACTTGGCAGTAGAATCAAATGGAATAATTGCTTTTTCTAAAGATCAATACTTCTATCCATATTTAGAGAATGTTGATGACATAAGTATAGCTTCGAATCCGAGTGATCTTGACTATATAATATTTCAGTATTCATCGCCGAAAAATGAGGATGGATGGCTAGTACAGACCCAAACCTTTGATGTGAATAATCTATACAAAAATAGTGATAGTAATCATCGGTTTAGACTTAGCGCACCTAGTTTAAATGATAATGAAGATACAATTGAAATTAGTGAAATTAAAATAATATTTGAAAAACCACCAATTACTATTGGGAATCTTCCACAACGATTAAAAAATTGGTTATCTAAAGCAATCGATAAAATTTGATGAAAAATAAAGGTACAGAAAATTTTAAATGGTTACTAACTAAATCAAGCGTTTTTGTGTTTATTCATGCGATTGGTTCATATTTAGTACTAATTTTGATTAATGCATCTGCCAAAGGATTTATAGCTGAATTGTTTAATATAAAAATTCCATTATTCGTTGCCGTTGTCAGTGGATTAGTATTCGTAATGACACATATGAAAAATGATGAGAAAGACGATGATATATCAATAATAAATGTTGAATAACAAGAAATACAAAAGAATACTTCTTGTAACAAGAGTTGTATTGATAATAATACCGGTCGCTATTTTACTATATTCAGTAAATAAGAAATTTGTTCCTTTTGGTGAAATAAGTGAAACATACAGTTTTAAAAAGCAAAGTGTTGTTATATCTGAATTAGGGCCAGAAAGTTATGTCGATAAGGTTAAAAAGGATGAAGAGACGGGAAATTACTACCAAGAGATAATAAGAAGTCCGGTGTATTTTTATGTTAATCTTCCATTCGATGCAAATTTTGTTGATTTAGATATTGGATATGAAAATAAAAATGTATCAATATTTCAGTTAGGAATACCTAATAAAAAAGAAGATAAATTTGAGTATGTTGTTGGAACAATAGAAAATCGCTTTCTTGAAAATCTTGGTAAAAATGCGCTCATCGAAAAAAAGAATGATACATATTTTCTTAGAAATCAAAGAAATAATATAAATGGTGCAAGTGTGTCGGATATCAAAAAGCAAAACGAAATATCTGATTACTTAAATAATCTTCCATCGAACAATACTGTTGCTTTTTATCAAGTTGATCCAAATAATGTTTTTAGATTAAACAACTATTCAAGAAGCTTTACTGAAAATTCAATCAATACAATATTGCGTGGTTCTCACGATATTGTGACCTACATTGAAAATGAGAAACTTGACTATACGTTTTATTTTAAAAAGAGAAATTCAAAAAAACTTATTGATGAAATTACTGTAAAACTCTATAGAGATGATCAGTTAATTGAGGTATATGAACATCCAAAATCTACTATTATCAACAATGAAGAATTTGACAGAAAAATGCATATTACAAAAGATGATTTACCCGCAGGAATTTATACATTGAAAATAATTACAGGAAGTAATACTAATATTGGAAAAATTTCTACATTCCAAAAATATATGGCGTTTAAGGGGCATATCTATTTGGATGATAAAGAATTAAATTCCACATACTATGTTAGTAGCAATCTAACGTTCAAAACATCTCATTCTGCTGGATTGCAGGAAGTAAAAATTGATGGGGAGGGGATTAATATTGCACAACTAAACAAATATTATGGTTCTCAAATAAAAAATGGAGTTAGACAAGTGATGATTCCAAAAAGCGATATTAAACTTGAATTTGATGGGATAGCAAGCACTAGTCCGGAGGATGTTAATAAATTGACGCATGATTTTAATATTGTTGATTTACAGAAATCCGCCTGTAAAGAAGCTGTTGATTTTGACTATGCTCTTACCAAATATTACAACCCCATTGTCCAATTAGATGACACAAGAAGGTATACTGAGACATTTAATATCAACGACCTATTTATAGAAGATAATAGAATAAAATTCAAACTAAGCATTCCTTGTATTGATGATCATCAAAACGTGAGAATAAATGAGATTAAAGTAAAACTTAGAAGATAATATGTTCATTCAGAATAAAAAAGTTTTGTCAGTGAAGATGCTTCTAAAAGATATAAATAGTGAAATTTTTGAGATATCAATTTTAAGCTACTTAGTGTTTTACATTCTTGACATTACTCAGAATAGAATGATTTCTGGGTACGTAAATTTGAATATCATATTAATTATTGCTATTATTACTGGCATAATCCTTGTTTTAACAACTCCAATTAGTCAAGATGGTAGAAAGAAGGCTATTACATCTGACGATTACCCTCTACCAATTATTTTAGGAATTATTGGAGGAGTGGTTATCTATTCTTCTACGAGCGGAGTTGATCTCTGGCTAAGACTTTTACTAGGAATTGTTGGATGTATTGTTATTTTATCGTTTGCTATATTAATTATTAGAGATAAAGAATAAATATTATGAAAGGCATAATTCTAGCAGGAGGACAGGCAACTCGCTTGAGGCCATTAACTCTCGTGACTAACAAACATTTGTTACCGGTTTATGATAAACCGATGATTTACTATCCACTATTAACTCTGGCAAATGCTGGTATTAAGGATATTATGATTATCTCTGGAAAAGGACACGCAGGACACTTTCTGGAGCTTTTGCGCTCTGGTGAAGAGTTTGGAGTGAAACTTTCTTATGGTGTACAGGAAGAGGCAGGAGGCATTGCTCAGGCTTTAGCACTTTGTAGGGATTTCTCAGATGAAGAAAAGATAGCAGTTATATTGGGAGATAATATATTTGAGGAAAAAAATGTTGCAAAAAAAGCTGTAGAAGATTTTGAAAAACAAGAAAAAGGTGCCAAGATTTTCGTAAGAGAAGTCCCTGACCCAGAACGTTTTGGAGTTGCGGAAATAGATGGAGACAAAATAATGGGAATTGTTGAAAAACCTAAAGATCCAAAAAGTTCAATGGCTGTTGTTGGTCTATATATGTATGACAAACAGGTATGGAGTGCTATAGATAATCTAAAACCATCAGGACGGGGTGAACTTGAAATAACAGATGTAAACAATTTCTACATAGATCAAGGAACAATGACATATGAAGTACTAAATGGATTATGGACCGATGCTGGAACTTTTGATTCTCTTTATCGAGCTGGGGAAATAGTATTTAATAGCGGTAAAAAATAAATACATGATAGATGGAGTAAAAATAAAAGAACTAATTGTTAGGGATGATATTCCTGATAGAGATGAAGATGTTTCAAAGCCAGGGTTCCTTGTGGAGGTCTTGAGAAATGATGATGAGCTACTATCGAAATTTGGACAAACAACATTTACAGTTGCATATAAAGATACAATAAAAGCATTCCACTATCATGAAAAACAGGATGATCTATGGTTTATAGCTTCTGGTAAAGCAATGATAGTTCTGTACGATATGAGGGAAAATTCTCCAACAAAAGGTGAAACACAAGTAATAATTGCTGGAAAGGATGATTACAAATTAGTTACTATTCCAATTGGTGTTGCTCATGGTTATAAAGTTCTATCTGACGAGCCAGTTATGCTTTTTTATCACACCACTGAAAGCTATAATGCAAATGATCCAGATGAAAAGAGAATGGCGTATGATGACCCAGAGGTTGGTTTTGATTGGAATAGAACTGAATAAATATATATGTCAAAAATTTGGGAAACAATTTCATCGAAAACCGTACTAGATACTAAATGGTTCAAAATAAAGCATAATAGATATATTCTTCCAAATAATAAGGAAGGTGATTATTATTTTGTTAAATCTAGGGGTTCAGCTATAGTGGTTCCAATTACTGGAGATGGAAAAATAGTAATGATAAAGCAGTATAGATATTTGATAAAAAAAATAAGTACGGAATTCCCAATGGGAGGAGTTGAGGATAATCAGTTACCAATTGATGCTGCAAAAGCTGAATTGGAACAGGAGGCTGGATATATAGCAAATAAATTTAATAATATTGGTGAGTTTAATCCGTTCATAGGAGTTACAGATGAGATTTGCCATGCATATGTTGCAAAAGAATTAAAAAAGACTTCTCAAAATGAGGATGACACTGAGAAGATAGAAATAAATGAATATTTACCTTCTGAAGTTGATAAAATGATTGAAGATGGAATAATATGGGATGGACAAAGCATGGTCGCGTGGCACTTAGCAAAAAAACATTTAAAATAAATATATTATGAAAACATTTCTTTCTGGATCTCTAGCGTATGATAGAATTATGGATTTTCCAGATTCATTTAAAAATCATGTACTTCCTGACAAAATACATATGCTCAACGTAAGTTTTCTTATAAATGGACTAAAAGAAAATTTTGGCGGTACTGCGGGTAATATTGCTTTTACGCTAAAATTACTTGGAGGAGATCCTTTGATTGTAGGAACTGTAGGAAGAGATTTTAAACCGTATCACGAATGGTTGAAAAAGAATAAAATTGGATCAGATAATATCAAGATTGTGAAATCCGAGTTGACTGCTGGTGCATATATTATTACAGACAAAGCAAATAACCAAATAACTGCATTTCATCCTGGAGCAATGTCTCATTCAGTCGGAAAATTACCAAAGCTAGGTAAAGATAGTTTAGTTACAATTTCACCAGGCAATGTTTCTGATATGGTAAAAATTGTGAAGGAATGTAAAAAGAAGGATATTCCATATATTTTTGATCCCGGACAGCAAATACCAGCAATTAGTACAAATAATTTGAGATATTTGTTGAATGGTTCATATATTTTTATTGTGAATGACTATGAATATGCACTAGTTTCTAAGCGGTTAAAAGCAAATAAGTCGAAGATAATGAAGATGGCTGACAATATAATCGTTACAAAAGGGGAGAAGGGTTCTGAAACGACAACAAAGGAAGGAAGGTTTTCTATAAAGGCTGTGAAGTCTAGAAAAATGGTTGATCCTACTGGTGCAGGGGACGCATTTCGCTCTGGTTTAATTCATGGTATAATAAACAAGCACTCATTGAAAAAGGCGGTGCAATTGGCTACATTGGTTGCAACGTACCCAATTGAACATTATGGCACTCAAGAACATAAATTTACAAAAAAGGAAATTTCAGCACGTTTTAAAAGGAATTTTAAGGCAAACATCAACTAAAAATTAAAAAGAGCTCCATGAGGCTATCCTATTTCAAGAAGGGCAGGACGATGAAAGTGCTTATTATAGTACTTAGTCTTGCTATATTAGCTTACTTGATGTTCGGTGTCATTGCTGTAAAGTTGGCTGAATAAAAACTACGAGAACTGTGCTAAAAGTAGGGGTTAGCTCCTCTGCTTTTGTGTGTTAAAATGAATAAATAAAAATTAATGCAAATAAGTAAAGTGAAAAAATCAACAAACTACGATATTAAAAATATTCGACTGGCCAATCAAGGAAAAAAAAGAGTTGATTGGGCAGAAAAGCAAATGGATGTGTTGCGTCTTATAAAAACACGTTTTGAGAAGGAAAAACCTCTTGAAGGAATTAGAATTTCTGCTTGCTTGCATGTTACGACTGAGACAGCAAATTTAATGAATACATTAAAGGCTGGCGGTGCGGATGTTGTATTATGTGCATCAAATCCATTGTCAACACAAGATGATACAGCCGCTGCCATTGTAAGACACTTTGGTATTCCTACTTATTCAATATGCGGTGAGGATAGAAAAGTATACTATCAGCATTTAAAAGCTGCTCTTGATCACAAACCACACATTACAATGGATGATGGAGCAGATTTGGTTTCTGAACTACTATCAAAGAGAAAAAAACAAACAAAGGAGATATTAGGTTCCTCTGAAGAGACAACAACTGGAGTTATTAGATTAAGAAGTATGGAAAATAAAAAAGTTCTTCGTTTTCCAGTAATTGCAGTAAATGATGCAAAGACTAAGCACTTGTTTGATAATTATTATGGAACAGGTCAGAGCACACTAGATGGTATATTAAGAGCAACAAATATTCTATATGCTGGTAAAACTGTTGTGATAGCAGGATATGGTTCTTGTGGAAGAGGTCTAGCGGTGCGTGCAAAAGGAATGAGTGCACATGTTATTGTCACAGAGGTTGACCCGCTTTGCGCATTACAAGCGCAAATGGATGGATATCAGGTTATGCCAATGAGTCAGGCATGTAAATTAGGAGATGTATTTATTACTGTTACCGGAAACACAAGTGTTATTAGAAAAGAACACTTCGTTAATATGAAAGATGGTGCGATAGTATCGAATTCAGGACACTTTGACGTAGAGCTTGATGTTGATCAGCTTGCTAAAATGAGTAAGGAAACTACAGAGTCACGAGAATTTGTACAAGGATATAAATTAAAGAGCGGAAAAACTATAAATATCTTAGCAGAGGGAAGACTTGTTAATCTGGCGGCTGCTGAAGGTCATCCAGCTTCTGTTATGGATATGAGCTTTGCAAACCAAGCGCTTGCAGCAGAGTATATAACACAGAATCATGATAAGCTTGAGAATAAAGTATATACAGTGCCAGAGGAAATTGATGCTGAAATAGCTCGCCTAAAGTTGAAATCCATGGGAGTTAAAATTGACGAATTAACACCAAAACAAAAGAAATATCTTTCTTCTTGGACTATTGGAACATAATAATTTGCAATGAAACTACTCATAACTGGCGGAGCCGGGTTTATTGGCTCTAACTTCATACTACATTGGCTTAAAAACCATCCAGGCGATTCAATAGTAAATCTGGACAAGTTAACATATTGTGGAAATTTGGAAAATCTAAAAACCATTAACAATGATTCTAAATACGAATTTGTTAAGGGTGATATTTGTGATACGAAATTAGTAGCTAAGGTAATGAAGGATATTGATACTGTTGTACATTTTGCAGCTGAGAGCCATGTTGATCGATCAATATTAGAACCAGATGCATTTATAAAGACAAATATTGTTGGAACACATGTGCTTTTGGAAGCAGCAGTAAAAAATAAAGTTAGAAGATTTCATCACATATCAACTGATGAGGTGTTTGGGGCACTGCCTTTAGATGATCCAGGGAAATTCAGTGAAAGTACAAAATATGATCCACGAAGCCCATATTCTGCGTCTAAGGCGGCTTCTGACCATCTAGTAAATGCATATCACACGACATATGATCTTCCAGTTACGATTACAAATACTTCAAACAACTATGGACCTTATCAATATCCAGAGAAATTGCTGCCACTTGCAATAACAAATCTACTGGAAGATAAGAAAGTGCCAATCTATGGAGATGGTAAGTATGTAAGAGACTGGCTATATGTTGAAGATCATTGTAGAGCAATTGAATTGGTATTGGAAAAGGCAGAAGTAGGAGAAACATATCTAATAGGTGGCCTTACTGAAGACGTTAATAACTTGGAACTCATTAAACGTGTATTAGCAATAATGGGAAAGTCAGAAGATATGCTTGAATATGTTAAAGATAGGCCAGGACATGACCGACGATATGCAGTTGATTGGTCAAAGGCAAAGAAAAAATTGGGTTACAAACCACTTTACGGTCTTGATACGTATTTGGAAAAAACAATCAACTGGTATAAAGATAATGAATCTTGGTGGAAGCGAATTAAGTCAGGGGATTATTTGAAGTATTACAAAGAACAGTATGAGAAGCGATAAGCTAATTCTTATATTAGGTGCTAAAGGAATGCTCGGATCCGAGCTTTCTGTTGTTTTTGAGGATTTACAGCCCATTTGCTGGGATATAGATGATCTGGATATTACTAATGAGGATGTTGTGCAAAAGAGAATTAGAGAGATATCGCCATCAGTTATTATTAATGCTTCTGCGTATACTAATGTTGATGGTGCAGAAGATAAACAAGATATAGCAAATAGAATAAATGGGACAGCAGTAGGTCATTTAGCTAAAACTGCACGAACAATTGGTGCAAAACTTATACACTACTCAACTGACTATGTATTCAATGGTGAAAATGAATCTGGATACAAAGAAAATGACATTACTGATCCATTAAATGCATATGGGCGTTCAAAATTGCTAGGAGAACAAGCAGTCAAAAATATTTGCGAAGAGTATTATATTATAAGAACTTCGTGGTTGTTTGGAAAAAAGGGAAAGAATTTTGTTGATACGATGATCAATATTGGAAAAGAAAAGAGGGAAGTAGAAGTTGTTGATGATCAATTTGGTAAGCCAACATATGCTGTTGATTTAGCAGAGAGAACACGTGAGCTGATCGAGAATAAAATGACTTTTGGTATTTATCATATAACAAATGAGGGGCAAACTTCGTGGTTTGATTTTGCAAAGAAAATTTATGAAGTATCAGAAATGAAAGTATCAGTTACCCCTGTAAGCTCAGAACAATTCTCGAGACCAGCGAAACGTGCAAATTACTCTTCTTTGATCAATACAAAAATGCCATCCTCTCGTGAATGGCAAGTAGCATTGAAAGAATATATTAAGAAGCAGTAGCTTATTGGATAACTTTTTGAAATAGGTTTTGAGATGAGTCATGGTAGAACATGACTTTTTTGTCATTGTTAATAGAAAATGGAATATTATCTGTTTGTGCTAGGTCTATAATATTACGTTTTCCACGCTCGTCTAACTCAATAGCCTTTATAAAACCCTCATGACTATAAATTATCCATTTTCCGTCTGGAGACCAATCTGCGTATCTGATTTGACCACTTGATCTTATTAGTAACTCTTGTTGGTCTAGTTCAAGATTAAGTACCCAAATTTCAAAATCGTTATAAAAAAGCAAGAGATTATGGTTCGGTGACCATACAAACCTTGTTACATCAGGATTTAATTTATTTAGGTTTAGGGAATATTGGTTTTGGATTCCAATCAATGATAGTTCTTTATTGCTAGAATCATGTAAAACTAGATAATCCTGCACAATATTTGAAAGAAAGAATTCTCCATTGTGAGAAAGAGTTAGAATTTCCTGAGAATCAGCTAGATTATCAAAATCAGCTTTTAACAGAATTGGTACGTCTTCGCGCTCTTCAATGTAATAGAGCGATTGACCAATCAAAATAGCATCTACAATAGTTTTACTAATTAGAATTTCAGCAGTACCTTTATTAGTATCGATTTGGTAAAGACCGTTTTCAGTAATAGCATACAAATAATTATCCTTTGAAGATTCAATAAGCTTTTTTATTGAAATAGATGAAATAGAACTAACTAAGACATCGTATTGTTCAGTTAATGAAATTAATCTTTCAATATTATTGGTAACTGGGTTGAAAGAAAAGATATAACCATTATTGTTTGAAAAAAGAAACTCCATATCGGGGTCAACACCTTCAATTGTCCGAATGGTACGTAAGGTGCTTTGTTGTTTCACTATCAAATTGACTGTTTTGTTTTTGTTTGGAACTATATATGCAATATATGAATCATTTTGCGAAAAAATAATACTAGAAGCCCTTTCTTCAGTTACAAGAGTTGAATTGTCGGATTTAAGAAGTGATACTCGTTCTGTTGAGGTGGAACGATTTGGAGATACTGAAAAAGATTTTTCCCACGCGAAATATCCATCTTTAGAAATAGAAACAGAATAGTCTCCAGGAAATAGATTCTTTACTACTGTTGGAGTCTTTGAGCTAGTCTCCTCACCGTTTATTGTTATTTGTGCGTTACGTGGATCTGAATCAATTGATAGGACTCCAGTCTTAATAACTCTATTATCCCCAAAATCGTATCGATATCCAGTAGCATATAGTACTAAAATGGGAGCAATCACAAAGAATACGATTACCAGGGTAAATGCATAAATTCTGCGGTATTTCTTCCTCATTTTGACCAGAATGAAATTAGTAGGTAATATAGGTTATGTAGGATATTTAATTCTACCATGTTTTTTAAGTATTAGGTTTTGTTATGGAAAAATTTGTAATAAATGGTAAAAATTCACTTTCAGGAGAAATTGAAGTAAGAGGTGCAAAGAACGCAGTTTTAAAGATATTACCTGCTGCTTTGCTTTCAAAAGAAACGATAACAATAAAGAATTTTCCGCATATTGAGGATATAAATAGAGCAACAGATTTACTTAAGGATCTTGGTGCTAAAATTGAATTGGACGGAAGAACTTGTACAGTAACAATTTCGAAGATTAAGAAAAGCAGCCTTGAACCCGAATTTGCTAATAAATTTCGCGCTTCAATTATGTTTGTTGGCCCTCTATTGGCAAGAACTGGTGAGGTGAAGTTTCCTCATCCGGGTGGATGTGTAATTGGTGCTGGAAAGAGGCCAATAGATTTGTTTTTGGAAGGTTTTGAGGCATTAGGGGCGGATGTAGAGGAGAATGATGATTATTATGTCGTAAAAGCAAAAAAGCTCACAGGAGGTGATTATTTCTTTACTACATCAAGTGTTACTGGCACTGAAAGTATGCTAATGACTGCTATACTTGCCGAAGGTGTAACAACATTGAAAAATTGTGCCATGGAACCGGAGATTGTAGAATTGGCTAATTATTTGAATGAAAATGGTGCAAAAATTCAGGGTGCTGGAACACCAACAATAACAATAAGAGGAGTAAAGAAGATATCAGCTGGAGAGTATACAATAATTCCAGATCGAATTGAAACTGGAACATTTGCGATACTCGGAGCTGCAACAAAATCAGAATTAACAATAACAAAGTGTAATCCAGATAATATCGAGTCTTTATTGACTGTGCTTAAGAAAACTGGAGTTGCGTTTGATCGTGGCTTGGATTGGCTAAAAATTAAGCCAGCAAAAAAAATAACTGCATATGATATAAAAACACACGAATACCCAGGATTTCCAACTGACCTCCAATCGCCATATACAGTGTTGATGACTCAAGCGGAAGGAAGAGCTATTATTCATGAGGTGATATATGATAGGAGACTACTATTCACAGATATGCTGGTACAAATGGGAGCGGATATTATTATGTGTGACCCACATAGAGCTGTGGTAAACGGACCAACAGAACTGTATGGAAGAAAACTGACAAGTCCAGACTTGAGAGCAGGGATTGCAATTGTAATAGCAGCTGCAATTGCGGATGGTCAAACAGAGGTAGGAAATATTTATCAAATTGATCGTGGATATGAGAAAATTGAAGAGCGACTTCAAAGTGTGGGCGTTCAAATAAAAAGAGAAAATGAATAATATGGAGAATAATATACGCAAACCATCAAAGGTACAGCGATACTTTAGATTTTATAGTACCCTAGTTATAATTATCATTGCTTTTTTGAGTGGGCTTTTGATTGGAGCATGGAAGATTAATGGAGTAGCGGTATCTCAAGTTGGTGATGTTGTCATAAATAAATTTAGCAATGACCCGGAAACGCAGGAAATAGATTTTGGAATATTTTGGGAGACTTGGCGTACAATACAAAATAAGTATTATGATAGACCTGTAAGTGAAAAAGATCTTTTTTATGGCGCATTATTAGGAATGTCAGCCGGGGTACAGGACCCTTATACTGTTTTCTTTGATCCCGAGATAAGCCAGGATTTTAACGAGCAAATAAATGGTACATTTGAAGGAATAGGAATAGAGATAGGATTAAAAGAGGAGCAATTAGTAGTTATCGCTCCACTTCCAGGAACACCAGCGTTTAATGCAGGAATGTTAGCGGGAGACAAAATAGTTAAAATTGATGGTACTGGCACAACGGGAATAACGCTTGATGTAGCAGTAACGATGATTCGAGGTGAAAAAGGGTCAACAGTAGAATTAGGTGTTAAAAGAGAAGGTGAGGATGATATTATAGAGATTCCAATTGTTCGAGGAACAATAAGAATTGAGTCAATATCATGGAAAATGCTTGAAGGTAATGTAGCTCATATTGTACTTTCAGATTTCAATGAGAATACTGAAAATGGATTTGAGAAAGCGATCCGTGAAATAATCCTAGAAGAACCAGTAGGGGTTGTATTAGATTTAAGAAATAATCCTGGTGGTTTTCTTGCAACAGCAGTAAATATTGCAGGATATTTTATTCAAGAGGATAAGGTGGTATTAATAGAAGATTTTGGAAATGGTAATGAGAATTCATATTCTGTAGAAAATGGTGAAGACTTTGTAGATTACCCTATGATAGTGCTAGTAAATGGAGGAACCGCTTCTGCTTCTGAGATTGTAGCAGGAGCTATTCAAGATCACAAAATTGGAAGAGTTATTGGAGAACAGACATTTGGTAAGGGTACAGTACAGGAATTGAAGGAATTTGCAGATGGATCGTCGCTAAAAATAACTGTAGCTGAATGGCTTACTCCTGATGGCCGTTCAATTGATAAAGAAGGTATTACTCCAGATGTCATTGTAGAAATAACTCAAGAAGACATTGAATCGGAAATTGATCCCCAATTGAATAAGGCTGTTGAATTGTTGACGGAGTAGTAAACAAAACCGTTTTTTTCTGCTATAATAATGAAGAAAAAAAGAGCGACCATAAAAATTCATGGTATTGTGCAAGGTGTATATTTTCGATATAATACCTTGGAAAAGGCAAAACAATTACAGATCAATGGTTGGGTAAAAAACGAGTCAGATAATACTGTAGGAATTGATGCAGAAGGAGAAGAGGGGAATTTGTTGAAATTTATTGATTATTGCAAGAATGGTCCAGATAATGCAAGTGTAGAAAAGATTGATATTGAGTGGCATGATTTTGAAAATTTACATAATTGTTTTGAAATAAAATAATAATTAGTTTTATCAGTATGAAAGTAGTAATTCTTAAAGATGTATCTCCTCATGTGAAAAGAGGTCAAATTAAAAATGTGGCCGATGGTTATGCCCGCAATTATTTGTTCCCTAGAAATCTTGCAGCTCCATTTACAAAAAAAGTAGAAACACAGTTAGAACTAGAAAAAAATCAGGAAGTAAAAAAAGATAATGTTAATGAAAGAAAGGCTGGAAATATATTTAGTGCTCTAGACGGAAAAAGAATCGCCCTGTCTGCGAAAGCTAGTGATGACGGAACTCTTTATGCAGGTATTGGAAAAAAAGAAATTATTCAGAAAGTAAAAAAGGCCTGTAAAATTACTCTAGTAGAAAATCAGATAGTTTTGGATAAACCTATAAAAACAGTGGGGGATCATGAGATTGATATTCAGGTTGAATCAGACAATAAATTAAAAATTTTAGTAAATATTAAGAAAGAATAAGATAGTACCTTGCCGTAAAGGTGCTTTTTAATGATTGCTACTACTATGCCTAAATCAGAGAAGAAGACAAAATACATATTTGTAGTAGGGGGTGTAATGTCATCTGTAGGAAAGGGTGTCACAACAGCTTCTATTGGAAGAATATTGCAGAGCAGGGGATATAAGGTTGCTACTGTTAAGTGTGATATGTATATAAATATTGATGCAGGAACAATTCGCCCTACTGAACATGGTGAAGTGTTTGTGGGTGAAGACGGAATTGAAGCCGACCAAGATTTGGGAAATTATGAACGATTTACAGGAGAAAATTGTACTGCTGATAATTATATAACAACAGGTCAGGTATATCGTGAGGTTATTAACAAGGAAAGAAACCTTGAATATGCTGGAGAAGACGTTGAAGTTGTCCCAGATATACCAAATGAGATAAATCGTCGCATTAACGCTGCAGCTAGAAAGAATAAGGCAGATATAGTGATAATTGAATTTGGTGGTACCGTTGGTGAATATCAAATACTACTATTTTTAGAGGCAGCAAGAATGATGAAATTAAAACATCCTGATGATGTTGCTTTCGTGCTGGTAAGCTATTTACCGATTCCAAAAGTAATAGGTGAAATGAAGACAAAACCAACTCAATATGCTGCCAGAACCCTAAATTCGGCTGGGATACAAACTGACTTTATAATTTGTAGATCTGAAAAAGTATTAGACAAACCACGAAGGGATCGACTTGCTACATTTTGCAGTATTCCAAAGGATCATGCAATTTCTGCTCCCGACCTGGAAAGTGTTTATGAGGTACCTTTGATATTTGAAAAGGAGCAACTTGGTGCAAAAATTTTGAAAACACTCAATCTCAAAGAGAAAAAAAATGATATGAACGAGTGGAAGCAAATGGTCCGCAGAATCAAAAGCTCAAAGAAAGAAATAAATATAGGTGTTGTTGGAAAATATTTCGGAACTGGAGATTTTACATTAGCTGACTCTTATATTTCAGTAATTGAGGCAATTAAACACGCAAGTTGGTTTCATAAGCGAAAGCCTGTATTAACCTGGATAGATTCTGAAGAATTTGAAAAGGATCCAAAGAAGGTTTCGGAATTGAAAAAATATGACGGTATTATTGTGCCGGGAGGATTTGGGTCAAGAGGTATTGAAGGGATAATTGAAGCTATTAGATATGTAAGAGAAAATAATATCCCATATCTTGGTTTATGTTATGGCATGCAACTTGCAACTGTGGAAATTGCACGAAATGTTCTTGGCTTAAAAAATGCAAATACTGTTGAAAGTGATGAGAACACCCCACACCCCGTAATTCATCTAAATCCATATCAGAAAAAGAATATAAAAGAAAAGAGCTATGGAGCAACGATGAGATTGGGTGCTTATCCTTGTGTTCTTGATGTTGATTCAAAAAGCTATGCAGCTTATGGAACAAAAAAAATATCTGAACGTCATAGGCACAGATATGAATTTAACAATAACTATAAGAAAAAATTAGAAAAAGCTGGTGTTAGATTTGCAGGGATATATCCCAAAGATAATCTTGTTGAAATAATTGAGTTGAATGATCATCCTTGGTTTGTTGGAGTACAGTTCCATCCAGAGTTTAAGTCAACACCAATTATACCCCATCCTCTCTTCAGAGAATTAATTGCAGCAGGGATTAAAAGGCAGAAAAGCTCAAAATAAAGTAAACTTTAAAACAAAAAGACCCCAAATAACGGGGTCTTTATTAATGTAAATATATTAATCCTGCTTTTCGATTTCTACAATTTTAGTACTTTGCAAACGGCCGTCATATTTTTTTAACTTCCTGCTTTTAAATTTAACGACACCATTCACCAACGCATACAAGGAATCGTCAGCGCCTCTTTTAACATTTTTTCCAGCATGGAATTTTGTTCCACGTTGTTTTACAATAATCTGACCCGCCTTTGTAAATTGGCCTCCGGATACTTTTATACCGAGCCTTTTGGATTGTGAGTCTCTTCCATATTGAGTGGAACCACCTGATTTAGTGTGCGACATGTTTCATTTATTAATATTTATAGACTAATCTATTCTAAATAAAAGATTCTTTACTGTCAATACCTAGATTCTATTCAACTTTTTTAGGGCGAAATATAACTAGTACAATAATTACTATTAGTAGCAAGACTCCAAATATTGCTACAGTTGAAGTGAGTGAAGATTTTTCAACATCTGATAGCTCTGGATTGGGCAAATCGAGCTTATTCTTTGCAATGTGTCCAGAATTATCATTTAGTAATGAGTAACCATTTTGAGCCTTAAATCCGTCAGTAAGTCCATCACCGCTTGTATCAGGATTATTCGGATCTGAGCCAAATAATGTTTCTACTGTGTCAGGAATTCCGTCATTATCAGAGTCAGCGGATTTATCAACGCCCGAAAAACGAGCATCTGTAATTGCTTGAATGATTTCTTGATTTGGTGTACGAAATGGGGTGTTATTGTCGTCAATTAAAGGGTTGAATCCATATTCATCTTCGAAACCATCTGTGAGACCATCATCATCAGTATCAGGATCATCTTTATCAGTGCCTATTTCGATTTCATCAGAATCTGGTAGACCGTCGTTATCAGAATCAGGGCTAATTGAAACTGGTGCATTTGAATTATTATTTACATTTATATTCTCATTTACTGGGATAGTTGTATTTGTGTTGATGTTCTGATTTACATTTGAAGGAGTGTTGGAATTTACATTACTAGAATTTAGGTTTGTATTTGCATTTTCATTAACGTTCTCATTAATACTTTCGTTAGTGTTTGTGTTGATGTTCTGATTGATATTTATATTCTGATTTACATTATAGTTTCCAGGAGGTGTGCTGTTAGAATTCTGGTCAAAGTCAGGAATGCTGCCACCCGCATTATCAACATATATTCTATTAATATCACTTAAGTAAGTTGAATTATTTGAATCAACAGCTACAGCGTGCACACGATAGACTCCGTCAATTGACTCATCAGTGCTCCATGTGTACTCCCATATGTTATCGCCGATATTTATCCCTTCATATGCGAAGGTAAATCTTCCACCTTCATCTAAAAAGTAAAACTCAACCTTCGAAACAGGGGAATTTGTTTGAGCATTTGCATAAATGTCACCGCTTAAAAGAGTGCCATGTGATGGATTGATAAGGACAACTTGAATTTCTGCACCAATAACCTGTGATGCGAAAAACAAATTAATAAAAAGCAATCCAGAAATAGTTAAAGCGAAAATAACAAAAGTTGATAAAGTAATAGATTTAACTATTTTCATACTACTTTTCCTCCCATGAAATAATTGAATACTCGCCTAAAGTAGGAAAATTTGGAGGTGGAGCGTAAAAAAGATTAGAGTCAAAATTCAGATTTCTAAACTGATATCCGGTACCATCTGTATAAGCGAATCCATAACGGTTGTTTGAGGCAAGAGAACCAAACAATGTAAGAGTGTCCCGATAAACATAATCTGCACAGTTAGCAGGATTTTGGGGGTAACCGGACCTATTAGCGTAGTAATATCGTCCTACACGCCCTTTTTGGGCTATTACAGATGCATCAACCCTTAAGTTATCTTCACTATAGAATCCAACAGAAATATCAGTTTGTGCAATGAGACCAATTGCGTCAGTACCATCATAGTTTGTGTATTCTAGATCGTTGTTGAATATAATAGTTGCATCTCCTGATACAAGAGGCTCCCTAGCAGCAATAAGTGTAACTCTCTGACCATCTATTTGCCCATCTACCCAAACGTCATCTTCAACAAAAATTATTTGGTTTGTAGGCATTGGTAAACCAATTGAACTTTGGCTTTCGTAGGTGAATGAGCTTTCATTTCCGATTGACCAGATATTAGAATATGAGAACCACCAAAACCACCATCGATAATTACACTGACTTTGGCTAGTTACGCGGGTAATATCCATTGTGTCATCTGGATTGAATTTTATATGATATCCTTGGGCACCAGATTCACCAAGGTAAACTCCATTATCGATTGCTCTTGTTTTTAGATCAGCTAAATCTGCTGTTATACCATCAAAATCAACTGGTGCTACAGGGAAAAGTCTGCCAGCTCCAAATACATCTGGACGGTTTGGTGGATCGTTTGGAGGAAGTGGGTCAGTGGGTGACACATGAGTATGAACACCAAATTCATCACCACCACCATGGTCCGGGTCATTATATTGGTCACGGGTTGAAGAAATAACATTGTGTGCATATCCATCAAATCTTATACCATCATTAGAATGAACAGGTCCCCATATCTCTGTGCCAGTGCCGAATCGCATTTCATCGTTCGCAACTACTGCGTAACTAGAGAAAGATGGATTCCCTAACTGAAGTGCAATAGTTCTTTTTATATCAGGATATTCAAGTAAATATCCGGTTGATTCGATAGTTACAATAGTTGAGCCACTTTCGGGCGGGACAATACTTAGTGAAAATTCACCGATTAAATTTCCATTTATATCATAGTAATCATGAATATATGGGCCAGGTTCTCCGGTACCGTCTGTAAAATCATCAGTGACGTGCGCCAAATGCCAACGATAGTAGGTGATGCCAGATTCAGCAATCTCTAGCGCTTTTTGCTCTCTAATTTTATAATTTGTCACTTTTGCTTGGCTAACAACATATCCAGAGGCAGCAACAAGTAATATTACAAATATGCTTGAAAATACTAGAAGCATTACTAGTGCAAAACCGTTTTGACTATGCTTATCTAAATGTATTAATTTGTGAGATGATTTATTCACAAAGTTAGAAATTTGTTTTTAGATTTCTTATCATTATGCTAGTTTCTATAGACATTTGCTCTGGCGGTAAATTCGGATCAATATCGACATCAAATTTCATATGTACAAGTCTTACCTCTGCCAAATTTATAGGATGTACAAGGGAGTCCTCTGTACCTGTATAGTTTTCATCAAAATAAGTGAAGATGGGGCCAGTATTGCGAATATCTTCCACAATAGTTTCTATAGTCTCGTCTGCACTTGGCGGATCAACAATACCTTTTTGAAAGTTTGTTCCAGAAAGAAAATACCTTAACCTTTCTCTACTATCGTCACCGTCAATATCAGAATAGAATATAATTGATTGTTCCTCAGCACTTGCAAGGAGGTAGGCGCCAGTATCAGCGTTTTGTGCTGCTCTCAACTCTTTTGCTATTGATGTCATTACCTTTCGTAATGTGTCTTGTGCTAATGCTTGATCACGTGATTGATTGAACAAATCATTTCCTTGCAAAACAAACTGATAAATAATCGTTGTAAGAATACCCATAATGCCAATAACAACAATTATTTCAATTAGTGTAAATCCTAGTTTTGATTTGTGAAGTTTTAAATTCATTTATGATGGATTTAGAAAGTATTCTGATTGTGTTGTCCCGTTTACGGTAACGGACGTGTTTAGTACATTATAACCAGAAAGGGTAATGTCAATTGAATATGTATCTGAATCTAAACCACTAAAAAATACTTGTCCTGGAGGTATACATGCTGATGTATAACCAATCTGAATACTCGAGACAATGGGTGAATAAGCTACGTCATCAGTAGATAATAGAATTCTATATTTTACATAATGATCATCATTATGTGACTCATGAACTTGAGTTCCACTTGTTGTATAGTAACTACCATTTGTTCCATCAGGGCCAATATAATTCCATGTTGAATTGTCCGTATTTGATGCAATTTGAACTTTAACGCTTTCAGATCCTGTTTCAGGCTGCTGTACAAAAGGATTCCAAGTTAAAGTTCCAAAAGTACTTATATTTCCAGTATCAAAAGAAGAGGAAGTTAGCGATCCGGAAGGTTGAAATGCATCAGTAGTGTAAGATATTGTAATATCCTGAATTGATGGCGTAATTGAAGAATTGTTTGTTGAAAGCTCAGCCTTGAATATTAAATCTCCGCCAGAAGCAACAAATTCATGTTCAATATCCGCTGTAACTGGCTCGAAGTTTACTCCGCCATTAGCAGATAAAAAATATGTAATTGATTGACCGTTAAGTGAGTCGTTTACAGAAAGTGTTGCCTTGGTTAATCTTCCAAGCTCTGTATTAAGTTTCGTAGTTTGCACTGTGCCAGCGAGCATATATTCACCGCCATTATCAGCAAGTTGTATTTGTTCTAATGCTGTATTCCAGTCGGCAGTGGTTGCGACGGCATCCTTATAATCATCTGTAGTAAAACTATCGAAAAAGTTTCCAGGAGTCTCAAAGGAATCAAGAGTGAGATTTCCAGGAGTAGAAATTACATCAATCGCACCATCATCTATTTCGTATTTAGTATTATCTATGTAGTCAGATTGGCCACTTCCCCCCGACCAATTATTTTGAAGGAAAAATCCATAACCTGTAAGCTTTGATTCGTCATAACCAGACTTACTTAGTCTGACATTTGCAGCAGTTAACGCTACTTCAGTTCCTGCATCTTTTACTGAAACTCGAAGAGAATTTGTAGTGTGATCTGATAGTACAAGAGAAGTAGTTTGAGAAGTATTTGGCAAAATACTAAGTAATACAGGAGGAATTATTCCAGATATATCGTAATCAGTAGATGTTTCTAGCAAAGTGTACTCATCCCATTCTAGATCGACTAAATCTAGTGTACCTTCTGCATTTGTTGGTGGTTCTGAGGAGTATTTTAAAGTATCAGGATCAGTTCCTATCAGTTTCTCACCCCATATTGAAAGCGGAATATCTGGAACTGGATCACAGGTGTCATTAAGTGTGTTAATTGTGAGAGAACTTAAGAGATCAATAGAAAAACTTGCTTCTGTAATATCTTCAACAATTATTGTGAGGTCTGGCTTGACGGGGTGGGGTAGATTTATAACATCAACAGCATATGTTGAATTCTGACTGTAGCCATTTTTAGTAACTTCAACGTGATAACCTTCAATACTTGGTGGTAAGCTGAGTACTTGTAGATTCCCGTCATTGTCAGTTGTATTTGTGATATCAATCCATGGATCCACAAGTGTATTTGTAATGTGTACATCTGCTTGTGGGACTGGCTGACCTGAAGCATTGAAGACCTGAATTAAGAGTGAACCAGTATTTTCAGCGGACTCTAATCCCTTTGGTGCTACTAATGTAGAAAGTAATACAGGATCGACAGATGGTTTGTTCCATCTGACACTTACTTCTGCCTTCTTATAATCGTTTGGTGTTGTATCCTGAGGCTTTCCCTCAATAGTACCAGCAGCATTTCCATCAAATGGGTCATCATGAAAGTCAACTCGTGTTTCAACTAGGAATTCAAAATTATTACGAACCAACGTTTCTGAAGAAAGAATACTTCCAGGTGGCCAGCCAGTAGTTGTTCCGACATCTGCATAGGGCATGTTACGTATTATTTCTAGCTTTTCGTTTGCAATCGCAGTTGCTGTTACTTTAGATCTAGATGTAGCTAATGCTTGAATACCACTATCAAATCCAGAAATTATAAAAACACTTGCTGTAACAAAAATACCTATCACAACAATTAATTCAATCAATGTGTAACCCTTTTGTCGATTAATTTGAGTAGTTACTCGTTGCATTGATTTATATTATACCACAAATTGACTGAAATCGTACAAATTGACACTTGCTAGATAAAAAGATATTTTATCTGTATAAGAAAAACATGAATTCAAAGAAACAAAAAAGGATATATCTAGATTATGCGGCAACAACGCCTATGGATCCACTAGTATTAAAAGAGATGGAGCCGTATTTCGTTACAAAATTTGGAAACCCAAACAGTCCACATGCTTTTGGTCAAGAAACACTTGTGGCCGTGGATAAAGCAAGAGAGATGCTAGCAGAATTCTGTAATTGCTCATCAAATGAGATAATATTCACATCAGGTGCTACAGAGGGAAATAACCTTGCAATACGAGGCGTGATAAAAAAGTATCAGAAGATTATAAAAAAACCTGAAATTATATCTACTAGAATAGAACATCCCTCTGTATTAGCAACATGTAGTGATATTGAAAATCAAGGTGTTGGAATCAAATATCTCCCAACAAATAAAAATGGTACAGTAAATATTTCAGGATTAGAAAAACTAATAAATGATTCGACAGTACTTGTAAGTGTAATGTATGCAAATAATGAGATTGGGATAATACAGCCAATAAGAGAGATTGGAAAATTACTTAATAAATTAAACAAGAATCGTAAAACGCCTATAGTATTCCATACTGATGCTGTTCAGGCTGTGGGAACACTGAATTGCGATACAAAATATTTGCATGTTGATCTGCTGTCGATTTCAGCACACAAAATTTATGGTCCTAAGGGAGTAGGAGCATTATATGTAAAAAGTGGAACTCCCATTACAGGGATACAAACAGGCGGTGATCAAGAATATAATTTGAGAGCCGGAACAATTCCTGTTCCTATTATTGTGGGTTTTGGAAAAGCGATAGAATTACTAAAAACGTATCAGAAAAAAGACAAAGAAAAAATGACCTTACTTAGAGATTGGGCATTTAATGAGATTGTAAATGTAGTACCAGACATTAAAATAACCGGTGAGTTGAATAATTCGAGACTTGCAAATAATCTACATTTACGTGTGGATGAAGTAAATGGAGAAGATGTTATGTTTCTATTGGACACGGAAGCAAATATTGCAGTTTCAGCTGGATCAGCATGCACTGCAGGCGCAACTGAGCCCTCAAAGGTTCTAAAAGAAATTGGATTTGATCAAAAAAAATCCAAAGAAGGGCTTCGGATTACATTAGGTAGAATGACAACAAAGTCAGAGATGAATACTTTCGTTTCCAAATATATTAGTGCTTTGAAAAAATTAAGAAAATCTATTGAAATGGATTAGAGGCAGGGGAGTCAATTCCAGTTGACTTTTCAATTTTTTCTGCTGAGTGAGATATTACTTGATCAAAAAGAGTTTGATTTACAACCTCTTTTTTTCTTTGAAGTAAAGCGGGATCAATCGGCTTCTGGTCAAAGAAGGGAATAAATAAGTTCAAATACAAGAAGAAAAGAATATAGCAACAATAAGCAAAAATAGCTACGTAGGCAACTCTATGTCCATTACGCTTTACGAATGGAATTATTTTATTAAAAGATAATGAATTTTTTATTTTCATATTATTGCCAATAAACTTTAGCAGACATTTGGACACTTATTTTACCATCGCTACCTTCTCTTGAAGATTTACTCTTTGCGAGAGTCATGGTATCGATAATGAGATAAAATGGTTGTTGTTCAATTGTTAATGCCCAATTTACTATTTCAGTATATGTTGAGTTAAAAGTTACATTTATGGTGCTCATGAATAGTCCAGACTCAAGTGCAATAGGATTTGATAAGCTAAGGTTTTGATCACTTATATCATTAGTGCGAGCTATGTTTTCAAGTACTGTGATTAGTTCCAAAGTATCTTGTTGCGAAAACAGTGTTGATGAAACATTATCATGATTTTCAGCGATCTCCTTGATTTGACGTTCTAGATATACAAGATCTTGTCGTTGCTGTGTAATAAATTCATAATTTACTCTTTGATCATACATATCTTTACCAAGAGAAATTAACTTAGCTTGCTGAGGTAGAATTACAACAAAAATAATTACTGCAATTACTGAAACACCCAAAACTGCAATAATTAGTAGCTTAATTTTTGGTGTAAGATTCATAACGAATTAGTATCAATTACAGGATTAAGTATTACTTGTCCACTAAGTGTAAATGAAATATCCTCCTTAGAAAGCAAATTAGAAATAGGGGACTCAATATTTCCAAAATAAGGTGACTCTTCAAGATTATTTTTAAATACTAGCAATGAGTCGCGTGTGATGGCATCTCCAGAAAATTGAAAGGTTGAATTTGATTTTTGAATAGTGAACGATGATAAAACAACATCGCCAGGCATATTCTGAGCCGTTTCAATCAGAATATTTGACCATGCTGCATATTCTGATTGAATAGCACTAACATTTTGTAAAAGTGAATTAAAATTCTGCACAGTTTGACCGAGATTAAGTGATTTTTCATTTTCTGTTTGTTCTTTGAGAGTAAGAGTATCAGATGTAATAGTATCCAATTTATTTTGAATAATTATTTGTGAAACAAACAGAGATGCAACAATAATTAGCAAGACAACAATAGATAATATCACTAACGATTGAACTAATCGATAGTTTTTCTGGAATTGATTTGCTTCCCGTTGTGCGGGAGATGTAAAATTAAGTGTTATCATAATGCAATGCCCTTAGTGCAAGTCCTATTGAAGTTGAAAATGAAGGCTGTGTCTTAGAAGTAATTAAATGTGAATCAGTATTGGAAATATTTAGAAGTGAATTTCCTTTTTCGACTTTTAAGTTAAGTCTAGAAACCAATTCATTTTCTAATTCCAGCAAGCTTGCTCCACCACCAGTTAGTAGGATGTTTGAGATTGGATTCTCACCTGTATGATGTGCCTGATAGAATTCAATCACTTGATTAATTTTGGCGACCAAAGTTTCCAACTGATTATTCAATATTGAAGCAATAGCTCCTTTACCGACACTTTTATCAAAACCGCCAAGCCTTTTTGCCTTTTCTGCTTCCTTGTAAGAAAGTGATAATTTTTTCATAATCAAACTCGTCATCAAATTGCCTGAAATTTCAGCAACTGCTGAAGTAAATTGTATTGTTGAATGATCAACAATGATAAAACTTGTCCTATCAAGACCAATATCAATTACTAAAAAACTTTCTTTCGGATTTGAAGGTTTCTCAGGTAGGATAGCTCGTACAATAGCAGCTGATTCTATTTCTAACACGTATGGTATGAAGCCAGCTTTACTAATAACATCTTGATATGATTCAACTAATGATTTAGGCACAGCTCCAACTAAAATAGATTCATTGTCTGTCCCTTTGTTTACAATTTGCCAATCTATAAACATTGTTGAAAGATCGTCAGGTATATGGTTTGCAAGTTCAGTTTCAATAGTTTTATCATTGATTTCCGATTTACCGTTTAAGTGAAGAATTTTTATAAAACTTTTTCTCTCAGGAAGGCAAACAACAATTTTCTTGGAACGGGGCTTCCTTGGTTTTGCAGTTTGAATGAGACTGGAGATGATAGATTGTAGTGCTTCAGGCTTTGTAATTTCTCCTTCATTAATAATACCAGGGGGGATTGGAACCTCATTAACAGATTCAATAAAAGCCTTCTTTCGTTTCATTTCCAATGAGACGAGTCGTAGCATTCTATCACTTATATCTAAGCCAAACATTGTATTATATTTGTCCAACTAATGAATAAATAGGCATAACAACCGCAAGTGCAATTGCACCAACAGCAACTCCAATAACAAGCATCAAAATTGGTTCAATTATTGCAGCTAAATTTTCCATTGTATTCGAAACTTCTTCCTCATAAAAGTTTGCCATATCTTCTGATGTGGTATCTAGAGTTCCGGTCTCCTCACCAATATTTACAATTTGAGTAATCAACGGAGGAAAGAGATCAGGATTCTTTTCTAAGGTTTCGCGAACAGAGATTCCTTTTTTCAATTCCTCAGATGACTGTTTCAAATAATCTTTATAAACAACGTTTTTTGATGCTCTGGAAATAATTAGGAATGTTTCAACTATCGGAATATCCGTTTTTAAAAGTGAGCTCAGGCTTCTTGTAAAATTCGCTAGGTTGATTTTTTTGATGATTGGCGCAACGATTGGAAGTTTTAGCAACATAGTATGATAAAGCCTCATACCTTTTGGAGTCTTAACATAGCGAACCAGAAGAAAAATAAATATTGCAAGAGTAGAGAAAACATAAATTGAATAGGAAGATATGAAATCACTAAATCCCATTAACATTCTTGTAGGTAGTGGTAAGTCAGCCTGAGCTTCTGTGTAGAGTGATGTGATATTTGGAAGAACAAATATCATCATGGCAATTCCAATCGCAATCATAGCGATAGTAACAATGACGGGATATGTTAGTGCATTTTTAACTTTTGTTCTGAGCTCATGACTTTTCTTAAGCTGAATTGTAAGTCGACGCAATACCTCGTCTAGTTTTCCACTAGCTTCTCCCGCTTCTAACATACTTACGAAAGTTTCGGAAAATATTTTAGGATATTTACTTGCAGCCTTTGAAAGTGGTTTGCCTTTTTCTACATCCTCACGCATTTGCAAGATGGTCTTTTTAAATCCATCATGTTCAATTTGTAAACTAATTGTTTCCAGTGCCTTAGCAAGAGAAAAACCAGTTCTTACCATGATTTCTAATTGTTGAACGAAGAAAAGTCTTTGAACTAGTGTAATTCTCTTTCGAGCACGAAAAAAACTTTGCTTCTTTTTTTTGAGTTTTTTCTTCTCTTTTTGTTCTTCTGGCATTGTCTAATCTTTCGTTACGCGGAGCACTTCCTCAATTGTAGTGATGCCGCTTTTTGCCTTAATAAATCCATCTTGAACCAAGCTTATGAATCCTTGTTTATTTGCTTCTTCATATAATTTTTCTGGACCAGCCTGATTGATGATTAGGTCTGATAATTTTTTATTAACTTCTAGAATCTCATAAATTCCGATTCTTCCCTTATATCCTTCATGATTACACTCTTTGCATCCGTGACCACGATAAAATAGTAGTGAGCTCATCGGTGCATCTGCTGTCTCAATAACTTCTTCACGCTCTAGAACTTTTAGGATATCTTTGAAATTAAGTTGAGATTCAAGTTGAGTGATATTTTGTTTTGTTAGCTCATAACTCTCAATACAGTGAATACATACTTTTCTAACCAATCGCTGAGCAGCTATGACATTTGTTGTAGATGCAATGAGAAAAGGGGGGATACCCATTTCCTCTATTCGAGGGAGTGCACCTACTGCATCATTGGTATGTAGTGTTGATAGAACAAGATGTCCGGTCATGGCTGAATGAATACCAATCTCTGCAGTTTCTTCATCTCGTATTTCTCCAATCATAATAATATTTGGATCTTGCCTAAGTAGGGCACGCAGACCTTGAGCAAAAGAAAGTCCAATTCTAGGATTAACCTGTGTTTGATTTATTCTCGGCATGCGATATTCAATAGGATCCTCAATTGTAGATATATTTACTTTTGGATTATTTAGAATGTTTAGAATCGTATATAGAGTAGTAGTTTTACCGGATCCCGTAGGTCCAGTTACTAAAATCATTCCGTGTGGTTTCTTAATTGCTTTCTTAATTACTTTAAGTGGCTTTGGCTGGAATCCTAATTGTTCAAGTGTAAGAATCTGAGATGACTGATCTAGAAGACGAAGTACCATTTTCTCACCATCAAAAATAGGGATAATTGAAACACGAAATGATACTTTATATTCCTTAGACTTTATTTTGAATCTTCCGTCTTGGGGTAATCGGTGTTCATCAAGCTTCAAATTAGAAAGAATCTTTATACGGGCAACTATTCCAGAATGGATTTGCTTTGGTAGTGTCATAGCATCTCTCAATACTCCATCTATGCGATATCTAACGATAACCTCTTTTTCTGCTGGCTCGATATGAATATCAGAAGCATCTTCAAATATTGCGTATTCAAGAATTGTATCAACAATTCTTATAACAGGAAGATCTTTTGCTAATTCTTTAAGTGAGCCTTTCTCAGTTTCCTGTTGTTCTTTATCCTTTTCCTGAGTCATCTCTTCTACAGTCGCTTTTAAACCTTTGTGGTACATCTTCAATGTTTCAGTGATCATCTGAGGGGTGGTTACATATACAATTGGTTCTTTTCCAGACTTCTTTTTTATGAAATCAAAAATCTCTAAATCCATCGGATCAAGAGATGCTATCTTAATTTCTTTATCAGTTTGGTCAAAAGCAATTATATTGTGAGTCTGCGCTATCGTTTCTGGCAACAAATTCAATATATCTTTGCGAATCGTAAGGCTTTCAAGGTCAATAAATGGTACATTCAAAGACTTTGCATAAAATTTATACAGTGATTTTTCACTAATAATTTTCTCCTTATAAAGATGATCCACCCAAGGTTTGTTTCCCTTTTTTCCATTAGCTTGAGATTCTGATATTTCAGCCTCGGAAAGTATCTTATTTGCGAGCAAGAGCTCCTCTATTTGTTTTTGCGGTAGCATAAGCTATTTTTAGTCTCAAACTGCTAAAATTATATCACAGAATTGGCAGAAAGTCAATAATGGATTTGGTATATGTCACTTTACCGGAAATCGTAAATGTATATTGAATAACCGATTATCTTGTCAGGTTTTATGTTCTGAAGCGCACTATATGTTCCATTATTGGAATAAAGAGCTGAGACACTAATTGCTACTATTTGATCAAGCTGATTTAATTCTTCTTGATTTGTCACTCTTGGAACTGGTCGAAAATGAATACCATAGTAAGATGGCCACAGTGAACCAAAATAGGTGAAATAGTATTCGGTCATATTATTGTCGTCTAAGTATTTTTTGAATTTCAGAATGTCTTGACCCCAATCAATATTTGAATCCGTAACATATTTTGCACCATTTTTTGGACCTCCTATTGCTTCATTGAAGTAGGAGATAAAGTTTGGATATATTTGAACTGATGCTACAACATACCAAAGCATTAACAGTACGACAAATATTTTGAGAAGCAATTGCTTACCTTTAAGAGAATATGTAATTACCCTAGCAGCAAGCATTATTATGAAAGGATAGATTATCAATACATGTCGATGTCCAATATTAATTTTACTGGTCATTGCCCATAAAAAGTAAATAATTGGAGTTAGAATAAGCAGCCAATAGGTAAAAGGAATTTCTCTATAAAATGAAGTGAGTCGATTCAATAAAGTACGAGAACGTAATTTGAACTTTAGTCTCTTAGATGGAATAAGGTTAATAGCAAAATCCTTGAATTTTGATGTAATATTTCTTCTAAATAGACCAGACAAAAAGAATACACACCCAAGTATAAGAAGAAAAATTAATGATAGGGGGGTTTTGATCAGAAAAGTGGTGGGGAAATAGTTCCAAAAGCCAAAGTTTGAGTATTCTCCATGGAGATATGACATGTGGCCCCAGTAGTTGTGTGAAAATAGAGTATACACACCCTTTATGTATTGGAAGCTAGGAATGGCAAAATTTTGAGCAATAGAATAAATGAAATCACCTGATTTCGTTGAAGGATGAGTGATTATTCTGAGTTTTTCAATCAAAGGTTCTTCATTCTTAAAATCATCAAGATTTGTGACTGAGAATTGTTCGTCGTAATACCATTTCACATCTGAGTCAGTAATAGGAATGGTAGTTGAGAAGCCGTAGATTATGGTTCCAATAATAAATGAGACAAGTAACATTAAAACCAGAATCTTTAAAACATGCGAAAGAGTGAGTTGAGGAACTTTTTTATGCAATAGTTTTAATACAACAAATATCAAGAAGAATATGTATAAAATTATTGCAGAAAATTTTACGAATTGTGCAATTGCAAATATAACAACAAATTGCAACAAATTCTTTCTTGAAAATGTACCGAAATATTTATCGAGGAAATACATTGTCAAAAAGAAAAAAAGAGTTGCAGCGAGGTCTGTTGTAACATAACGTGAGTGTGCTAAGATGTTTGGTTCAAATACATAAAGCAATAACGCAATCAAACCAGTTTCTCGTCCCCAAAGCTTTGAAGTCCACTTATATATAAATACTCCAAGGAGCAAACTAAGTAGCATTATGGGTAATCTGCCTAAGAGTAGAATTAAATCAGCATCTACTGTATTATTATAGAGGAACTGACGACCGAATTCCCATTGATTTTGTTCATCCCAGGAGGGATGATTAAGTGGGGATTCTATAGGCAATAGAAGGAGTGGGAGTGCGCTGAGCTCTTTTATTAAAGGAGGGTGCTCAGGATTTAGTCTAAAATCACCAGTAGTGATGTATGTATATCCACTTGATAAATGTGAACCCTCATCTATAGTTTGGTTTTCTTGCAAAACTGAGGTAAACTCCATAAAAAACATTACTGCAAGTAGTAATACTACAATAGGAATATAAAAACGATTTGAATTAAAGAAAGATGTTTTCATTTAAGAAGAAATCTGATCCACAATTAGTAAGTAGTGAGGAAAAAAATTTGGGTCAGAAAAGAATTAAATTTAGTAAAATACTTCGTAATCCACTGAATAATAAGATTATAGGAGTTAGTGTTTTGATATCTATTTTTCTAAACCTTGGAATCTGGATAGCTTTGCACACTTCTATCAAGCCGTCTCTTGAGCCAGTTTACCTGCATTATAACATATATTTTGGTATCGATTTAATAGGTGAATGGTATAGAATATATATAATACCACTTACAGGTTTAATAATAATTTTGGTGAACTATTTGGCTGGTGCTATAATGTATTCATCAAAGAAAGTGCTGAGCTATTTGGTAGTAATTTTCGCAATTCCTGTTAATTTATTTTTGGCCCTTGCCGCAATACTTCTTGCATTTATCAATAGATAAGTAATTATGGATATTTCTGCAAATTTTGATGTAATTAAGATTCTGTTCCTTGGAACTATATCCTTTATTATTACTATTGCTTTGACCCCGATTCTTACTCATTTCCTGTATAAGTACAAACTAGGGAAACAAATTAGATCTAGTGAGAAGGCGCCAATTTATTCAAAGTTGCATGCAAAGAAATCTGGAACCCCTACAATGGGTGGAATTCTTATATGGTTCACAACGCTGATATTAGCAGTATTATTCTTCTACTTAGCTAAGATTGCAAATATTTCATTTATTGAAAAGCTAAATTTTCTTACCCGAGCAGAAACTCTCTTACCACTTGGTGCGCTTGTTGCATCGGCAATAATTGGATTGTGGGATGATATTTTCAATATTCGCAAGCTTGGTCCAAATGGAGGTGGTCTCACAGTAAAACGCAGACTTCTATTCTACACAATAATTGCAATTGTTGGAGCATATTGGTTTTATGCAAAATTAGATTGGGATGTTGTGCATGTTCCTTTTTTGGGAAATTACGAAATTGGATTATGGTATATACCACTAGCAATTTTTGTGATTGTAGCAACATCGTTTTCAGTAAATGAAACAGACGGTCTAGATGGTTTAGCCGGAGGTGTGCTTCTTTCTGCGTTTGCTTCATTTGCTGTAATTGCTTTCATGCAAGGTCGATTCAATCTCGCGGCATTTTGTGTAGTTATTGTTGGAAGCTTGTTGGCATTTTTATGGTTCAATATTCCGCCAGCCCGATTTATTATGGGAGATACAGGGTCGATGGCACTGGGAACAACGTTGGGAATAGTGGCTATGTTAACGAATTCAGTTTTAGTGCTACCGATTATTGGTTTTATATTAGTTATAGAATCAATGTCAGTAATAATACAATTAACATCAAAAAAACTTAGAAAAGGAAAGAAGGTATTTTTATCTGCACCTATTCATCATCATTTTGAGGCGAAGGGATGGCCAGAATCAAAAATTGTTATGAGAGTTTGGATTATTTCAGGAGTAACGTCTGTTCTTGGCTTGATCCTGGTACTTATAGATCATACATAGAATGTCGGAATTCATAACTTCAAGTAAGTTGAATGAATTTCCTGGTGTAAAGGTTGTGATGTCAACAAGGGATTTTGGAAATCAATCCTTTCAACATCCATCAATTTCTGAGAAAGAGACGATTCAAAACAGGAATCGTTTTTTTAGTGAAAAAAAAATTAATCCGAAGGCTATTGTAAATGTAGGACTAAACCATGGAAATAATATTTACTGGACTGAGAAAGGTGATAGAGGGAAAGGTGCATTAGATAAAGAAACAATAATTTCAAATCACGATGGATTAGTAAGTTCAGATAGAAATGTGTTTCTAATGGTGACTATTGCAGATTGTTTTCCTGTTTTCTATTATGACCCAATAAATTGTTGCATCGGTCTAGTGCATGCCGGCTGGAGAGGGATATTAAAGGGGATTGTAGAAAAACCAATAGAAATTATGAAAAAGAATTCTGGAAGTAACTCAAATAAAATAGCTGTTTTTATTGGTCCTGGAATACATTCATGCCATTTTGAGGTTAGTGATGATATAGCTAACCAGTTTGAAGAAAGATTTGAATCAAATATTGTTGATAATACCAAGAATAGAAAGTTCGTCGATTTAACAGTTGCAATTAAATATCAATTGGAGTTATCTGGGATCAAACCAAATAATATTGAAATTGCACCAGAATGCACATATTGTTCAGATAGCATGTTATCGTCATATAGAAGAGACAAGGATGACTATGTAGCACAGGCTGCAATTATTGGAATGATTTAATGTGAAATGATATACTTCTATAGAAATGAAAACAACTGATTTTAAAGGGAAAAGAATTACAATAATGGGCCTAGGAACGCTTGGCGGTGGTGTAGGTGTTGTTAGCTATCTATTAAAGTGTGGTGCGAAGCTGACGGTGACTGATATTCGAACAAAGAAGCAATTATCACTAGCAATTAAGAAAATCAAATCAAAACAGATCGTTTATGTTTTTGGAAAACACAGAGAACAAGATTTCAAAAACGCTGATTTGATTATAAAAAATCCTGCTGTTTCAAAAACGTCGAAATATTTGAAAATAGCAAAAAAGAATAATGTCCCCATAGAAAGTGATGCGACACTGTTTTTTCAACTATGTAAGGTACCAATTATTGGTGTAACGGGGACAAAAGGTAAGACAACAACGGTCGCTCTGCTGGAGAAAATATTCAAACAAGCTGGTAAACATGTAGTTGTTGTTGGTCATAACCAAGTATCTGTACTCGATCGACTTGATATTATAAAAAAGAATTCTGTTGTTCTATTTGAACTGTCTAGTTGGCGATTGGAAATATTACAAGAGCATAAAATAAGTCCTCACGGGGCAGTGATTACGAATATTGCGCAGGACCATCTTAATACGTATAAGGGGATGAGTGAATATATAAAAGCGAAGAGTAATATATTTGCATTTCAGAAAAAAAATGATTTTGTAATACTTAATAAACAAAATAGATACACGAGGGAATTTGGCAAGGATGTTATATCAAGAAGGTATTGGTTTTCAAAGAAGCCTTTTGTTGAGCAGAATGGCGTTTTTGTAAAAAATTCAAAAATTATCTTCAGAAAAGCAGGAAAGGACAGCTTTGTTGCACCGATTAGTCTGTTAAAAGTGAAAGGTGAGCACAATTTGGAGAATGTTCTAGCAGCAGTTTTGACGGCGAAGATTTTAGGAGTAGCAAATAAATATATAAAATCATCAATTGGAGTATTTTCTGGGTTAACTGATAGACTGGAATTTGTAAGGGAAATAAAAGGAAGTGCATTTTATAACGATACTGCTGCAACTATTCCTGATGCAACAATCGCAGCTTTGAGATCATTTTCCAAGAAGGTTGTTCTGATTGCTGGAGGAGTTGATAAAAAACTGTCATATTCAAACTTAGCAGGTGAAATAAGTAAGCATTCTAAAGCTACTGTTTTGTTGCCTGGAAGTGCAACGGAAAAATTAAAACCATACTTAAGAAAGAAAAGAATCGAATATACTGAGACAAAGAATCTACTACAAGCAGTTAAAACTGCATATAGCTTGTCAAACAAAAAGGATTCAATTCTATTTTCTCCCGGAGCAGCCAGTTTTAATCTTTTTAAAAATGAATTTGATCGTGGTGAAAAATTCAGATCAATTGTGAAAAATTTGAAATGACATCATCAAAAAAACACCAGCCGGATTATACATTAATTGCAGTTGTTTTTATAATTTTGATATTTGGATTAGTAATGCTTTCATCTGCGAGTTCAGTAGTTGCTTATCAAAAGTATGGTGACAGTAATTATTTATTAAAGCACCAATTGTTCTATGGTATTTCTTTGGGAATACTTGCTATGTTTGTGATATCACGTATTCAGTATCAAAATTGGAAAAAGTATGCGATACCAATGCTAATAGTCACAATTGTAGCTCTATTCTCAGTGTTAATGTCAGGTGCTGGCCTATCGAGCGGTGGTGCAAAACGTTGGATTGACTTTGGATTTTTTACATTTCAACCATCAGAGTTAACAAAGCTTACTTTTATTATATATTTGGCAACGTGGCTTTCTAAAAAAGGGAAAGTTATAAATAATTTTGCGTATGGATTTGTTCCATTTCTTGTGCTTTTAGGTGTGATTACATTTCTAGTCATGATGCAACCTGATCTTGGTACAATGACTGTGATAGCACTTGTTTCAATTGCAATTTATTTTATTGCTGGTGGAAGCATTAAACACATAATGTTAATTATTGCTGGTGGGATATCTCTTTTTGCTATGTTGATTAAAATTGCCCCATATCGTGCCGCACGATTCTCAGTATTTCTAAATCCCGAACTAGATCCACAAGGGATTGGATATCATGTGAATCAAGCATTGCTTGCAATTGGGTCGGGTGGACTTTTGGGATTGGGCTTGGGTCGGTCAAGACAAAAATATAACTTTTTACCAGAAGTAACAGGGGATTCAATTTTTGCAGTTATTGCAGAGGAATTGGGTTTTATTATTTCTCTTGGACTTATAGTACTATTTTTTATGTTGATGATTCGTGGTTTTAAAGTAGCAAGAAGTGCACCAGATACATTTGGGAAACTAGTTGCAGCGGGAATAACTTGCTGGTTTACGATACAAGCTGTTGTAAATATAGGTTCAATGGTGTCTTTGCTGCCATTAACAGGTATACCTTTACCATTAGTAAGTTATGGAAGTTCAGCAATAGTAATATCACTGGCGGCAATTGGTATTCTTATAAATATTTCTAAATATACTCTAACAACTGATTCTTCATCAACAAGAAGGAGAAGAAAGTAAATACATATATTCCTTTACCTAACAACTATTTTGAGGTATAGTTGATGCATGAAAATAGTTTTGACAGGCGGCGGAACCGGTGGATCGGTTGCGCCGTTATTAGCCATATATCAAGAGATAAAAAAGGTTGAAACAGCTGAATTCTTGTTTATTGGTGGCAAAGGTCCCTTTGAAAGGGAACTAGCAGAGGAGAATGACATACCATTTCAGCCAGTTACTTCTGGGAAATTACGAAGATACTTTGATCCTAGAAATTTTCTTGCCCCTTTCAATGTTATAGCAGGGTTTTTTCAAGCTCTCATAATTCTAAAAAAATGGAAACCAGACATTGTCCTATCTGCTGGAAGCTTTATTGCTGTACCAGTAGTATGGGCTGCATGGTTTCTTAGGAAACCTATTGTGGTTCATCAGCAGGATATTTTGAAAGGATTAGCAAATAAGCTTATGACACCATTTGCTACAAAGATAACAGTTACGTTTTCGGAATCATTAAAAGATTTCCCTCACAAAAAATCAATCGTTACAGGGAATCCAGTTCGTGAATCACTATTATCAGGAAATCGTGAAACAGCAAGACAAATATTCTCACTTAAAGATGAATTACCTGTTGTGCTAATACTCGGTGGAGGAACTGGAGCTCTTGCGTTAAATAAAGTTGTAGCTGAGTCCCTGCCAAATATTTTGGAATTTTGTCAGATAATACATATTGCAGGAAAAGGGAAAAACATATTCCAGGACAAGAACCTTAAAGATGCCCATCGTCCTAATTCTGTTGAAGAGATGCTTGATGATAGGAAATCGGTGGATTACAAAAAAGGCAAAGCAGAACGATATCATGCCCATGAATTTCTGGATACTGATGAATTGATGCACGCATTTAATGTAGCGGATATCGTTGTTACTAGAGCAGGACTTTCAACACTTTCTGAATTAGCAATTCTTAAGAAGCCAGTGATAATTGTCCCATTACCCGGAACGCATCAAGAAAAGAATGCAAAATATTTTGCTTCAAAAAATGCAGCACTTATTCTAAATCAGAGCATTCTAAATACTGAGCTTTTCACAAACTTTGTTCATGAACTATTGCAGAGTAAATCTCAAAAGATAGAGTTATCTGAAAACATATCAAATATTATGAACAAAAATGCAACTGAAGTGATAGTTGGTGAAATCAAAAATATCATACAGAACAATGAATCTAAATAATATAAATAAAATTCATTTTATAGGCATTGGTGGTGTTGCTATGAGTGCTGTTGCGGCAATTGCTAAACAGCGCGGTTATGTCATTTCTGGTAGTGACGGTAATAGTATCTATCCTCCCGCGTCTGTGGTACTTGAGAAAAACGAGATTTTATTCACCGCTGGATATAGAAAGGAGAACATAGAAGATCCTGATCTTGTTATTATAAGTGCTGGTGAAACACCAGAGACCAATCCAGAAGTTGCGGAAGTTATTGAAAGGAAAATACCTTATACATCTTTTCCTGATCTACTCTATAATTTATTTTACGATGTCGAGAGAGTTGTTGTATCAGGAACACATGGAAAAACTACTACAAGTTCGTTAATTGCATTTGCGCTCAAAGCTGCTTCAAATCCATCAAGTTTTATTATTGGTGGTTATGTTCAAGATTTCAAAACTAATTTTGAGTTAATTGATTCTCAAATGGTTATTATTGAGGGTGATGAATATTATTCATCATTTTCTGATAAGAAACCCAAATTTTTACATTATCATCCTCAGATACTATTGATAACAAATATAGATATGGATCATTTTGACTATTATAGAAATATTGATGACGTTATGGATAAATTCAGGAAGTTAGTGAAAACAGTTCCCCCAGATGGTGTAATAATTGCGTGTCATGATGACAAAAATGTGAAAAGGCTTTTGAAGGATGTCGATCGAAAAGTTATTTGGTATGGATTGAAAGGAAAAAATGTTAACTGGAAGGGTGAGAAAATTCAACAAGAAAACGATAAAATGAGTTTTGTGGCAAATAAACTTACTACTTCAAAAAAATACAAAATTACCCTTTCACTTTCTGGTGAACACAATGTTCTAAATACTTTGGCGAGTGTTGCATTACTCGATCATTTGGATTGTGATTTACAGAAAGCAACTGAAAAGCTAGTAGAATTCAATGGACCGACTAGACGGTTTGAGATTAAAGGAGTCGCTAATGGAGTAACGATAATTGATGACTATGCTCATCACCCAACAGCAGTAATGGCAACTTTGCAGGCAGCGCGTTCTAAGTACCCTGAAAGTAAGATTTGGGCAGTTTTTGAACCACATACTTTCAGTAGAACTCAAGCGACAAAAGCAGAATTGGCAGAAGCATTTGAAATTGCAAATAAAGTGATAATTACTGATATTTACCCTGCTAGGGAAAAAGCAAGTGATTTTAGGATTACAAGTCAGGAAATAGTTGACGAAATCGCAAAAAACCACCAAAATGTAGCTTATATTCCTAGGAAGAAGGGAGTTATGGATCACATAGTTGCGAATGCAAAGAATGGTGACGTTGTGATAATAATGGCGGTAGGTGATTTTAATAAAATTGCACTTGAACTAATAGATAAACTATAAATGTCAGAAATAAAAACGTTAAATGGAGCATTGGGCGGAAGAGTTGAGGAAAATTTTGCTTTAGCTCCATTAACAGGCTATAAAATTGGTGGCCCGGCAAAATATTATTTTGTTGCAGAAAGCACTGATGATGTAAAAAATGCAGTAAATGTTGCAGATGAACTTTCTATCCCCATATTTATTTTGGCTAGAGGAAGTAATGTACTAATTTCAGATAAAGGATTTTTGGGCTTAGTCATTCACAATAAATCTAAAAACATATCTGTTCGAAACAATGAAATTGAGGTAGATGCAGGAATCAATTTGAGTAAGCTTGCTAATTCGGCTAGAGATTTAGGTTTATCTGGGGTCGAATTTGCAGCTGGAATTCCAGGAAGCGTAGGTGGCGCAATAAGAGGAAATGCAGGTGCCTGGGGAAGTGAAATCAAAGATATTTTAGCCAAAGCCATGATTATCACAAAAAATGGAAATATAGAAGAGAAAACCAACGAAGGATGCAAATTCGGATATCGAGAAAGTATTTTTAAAGAAAGTAGTGACATCATCCTATCAGCTAGCTTTAAGCTTAAGAAATCTACAATTGAAGAAGTTCAGGAAAAAACAAATGAAATTGTACAGAAAAAGAAAAGTAAGCAGGAATTTGAATCCCCAAGCGCAGGATGTGTTTTTAAGAATGTAAAGATTGATTTTACTGATGAAGAATTGTCTGAAAAAAGTATTGATTCATCAGCTGTAAATAATGGTTTTATATCCTCCGGCTATTTAATTGATCAACTTGGTTTGAAAGGATTTACAGTTGGTGATGCCGTGGTGTCAAAAGTACATGCAAATTTTATTATCAATCTAGGAAGTGCTACAGCAGAACAAGTAGTAATGCTGATAGGAATCATTAAACAAAAAGTCAGAGATAAGTATGGAATTCAATTACAGGAAGAAATACAACTCGTTGGCTTTGATAATTATTAAACTATAATCTGAGATGGCAATTTTTGGAAAACTGTTTGGAGATCCCAATAAGAAAAATATTTCAAATCTCGAAGAAGAAGCAGAAAAGATAGAAAGCTTTAAAGAAGAATTTGAAAAAATGCCAATTGAAGCATTTTCTCAGAAAACTGAAAAATTCAAAAACGAGCTAAAATCTGGAAAAACTTTGGATGATATTTTACCAGAGGCTTTTGCATTGGCTAGAGAAGCGGCAAAGAGGGCGATAAATCAATTCCCTTACAAAACACAGGTAATGGGTGGGTTAGTGTTACATCAAGGCAGAATATCAGAGATGAGGACTGGTGAAGGAAAAACATTATCTGCAACTATGCCTCTTTATCTAAATGCACTTGCAGGAAAGGGAGCACATTTAGTAACAGTCAACGATTATCTAGCAAAAAGGGATACAGCTTGGATGGGTAAGATTTATAATCTGCTTGGACTTTCTGTTGGGTGTGTTCAGCATGATGCCGCATTTCTATTTGATCCTTCGGTTAAGGACTCAGAACCATCTACACAAGTTGATATTGAATTATTGAGACCAGTTAGTAGGAGAGAAGCTTATCAGGCTGATATTACATATGGAACGAACAATGAATTTGGATTTGATTATCTAAGAGACAACATGGTTCAAAGCAGATCTCAAATGGTGCAAAGGGATCTAAGCTATGCAATTGTTGATGAGGTGGATAGCATCCTTATTGATGAAGCTAGAACACCATTAATAATATCTGCCCCAGATGAAGAAGCGACAGATCAGTACTATAAGTTTGCAAAACTTGTAAACAATTTGGAAGAGGGTCCAGATTATAATATTGATGAAAAAATGCGCGCTGCTACATTGACTGAGCAGGGGATTACAAATGTAGAAAAAGCGCTTGGGATTGAGAACCTTTATGCTGAAGGAGGAATAAGCCTTGTTCATCATATAGAGCAATCATTAAAGGCAAAGGCGTTGTTTAAATTGGATAGAGATTATGTAATTAAAGACGGGGAGATAGTTATTGTAGATGAGTTTACAGGTCGTCTTATGACCGGCAGGCGCTATTCAGAAGGACTGCATCAAGCAATTGAAGCGAAAGAGAATGTTGAAATAAAAAAAGAAAGTAAAACACTTGCTTCAATAACTTTCCAAAACTATTTTAGAATGTTTGAGAAATTAGCTGGAATGACTGGAACTGCGGCAACTGAAGCAGAAGAATTCTCAAAGATATATGGATTGGAAGTTGCAGTTATCCCAACTAACAAACCAATGATACGTGATGATAAAACAGATCAGATATTCAAAACTGAGGAAGCAAAATTCAAAGCAATTGTGAAAGAAGTAAAAGAAAGAAATGAAAAAGGACAGCCTGTGCTTATTGGTACGATATCAATTGAAAAAAATGAACTATTAGGACAGTTATTGGATATGGAGGGGATACCGCATAAAATGTTAAATGCAAAACAACATGAAGAGGAAGCAAATATAATTGCTCAAGCAGGAAAAGAAGGTGGTGTAACAGTTGCTACAAATATGGCTGGTAGAGGTGTGGATATTATTCTAGGAGGAAATCCACCAGATAAGGAAGAGACCCAGAAAATTCTTTCTTCTGGAGGTTTATTTGTAATTGGAACTGAGAGGCATGAGTCGCGAAGAATCGACAATCAGCTAAGAGGGCGCTCCGGCCGTCAGGGCGATCCTGGTGAAACTCAGTTTTTTGTTTCTATGGAAGATGATTTGATGCGAATATTTGGTTCTGATCGTATGAAGGGAATAATGGAACGTCTGGGAATACCAGATGATATGCCGATTCAAAATAAAATGATAAGTAAATCTTTGGAATCAGCCCAAAAAAAGGTTGAAGGGAATAATTTTGATATTAGAAAGCATTTAGTTGAATATGATGATGTTATCAACAAGCATAGAGAGGTAATCTATAAAAAGCGACATGATACTCTAGACTCTGAAGAGAAGAAGGAGGGTTATAAAGGTGAAATATTAAAAATGATTGAGTCCGAAATTGAACAAGTGGTTTCATTTCATACTGCGTCCGATGATGAAAATGCATGGGATATTGAGGAAATATATGAAGTAGTTGATACAATGTTCCCAGTAACAATGGAATCTCGAGTAAAAATGGAAGATATTCATAAGGAAGCTGGAACAAAACTTGAAGACGCAAAAAGTAGAACACATCTTATAAAGTACTTAATAGGAATTGCGCATAAAGAATACAAAAATCTTGAAGCTAGGGTAGAAGATGAAAACATGATGCGTAATCTAGAACGTGGAGTGGTTTTGAGAATTATTGATCGATTGTGGATTGATCATTTATCACAAATGGATCATTTAAGGACTGGTATAGGATTACGTGGATATGGTCAGCGAGATCCTCTTATTGAATACAAAAAAGAAGCATATCTATTATTTACAACAATGATGGCTAGCTTGCAAACGAATACCGCACATACTATTTATAAAATTGGTATTGCTAAAGAGATTGCTCCATCAATGATGCAAGCAAAACAGATAACACAGGCACCTTCTAAAACGATGAATAATCAACATCAGCACTTTTCTGTCCCCATGGAACAACCGCAAGCAGCAAATGACACATTTTCTCAGGCAAAGCCACAAGCACTTCCTGGGACAAATGTTGCGGAGAGTGGAAAGCTTAAAACAATTGAAGGTGAAAAAGTTGGAAGAAATGCTCCTTGTCCTTGTGGATCAGGAAAAAAATATAAGAAATGCCATGGCTAATAATATGAAATACACAAAAGAAAATAGTCTTACTCACTCAATTGCTAAGGAAGCCTTCAAGAATTTAAGGATGATGTCAAAAATGGAATTATTAAAGATGGTCTAACATTATCAGCATTTAGCATAGCCCTTGCTTCAGGCTCATTTGAATAGTTTGTTATATTTTCTTCATCATATATTCATCTTCAAGATGATATCCTAGCTTTGTATAATAACCTCTTACCCCAATGCCGGAAATAACGGCTATTTTTTTATATCCTTTTTGTTTTGACAGTTTTTCAGCTTCATCCATAAGACGTTTACCAAAGCCAATATGCTGCGTTTTACCTTTACTCTTAGATAAAGGAATCATTTCCCCATATGTATGCAACTCTCTTAATAATGAAGCGTTCTGTAACGCATTAATGTAGTGGTTATTATTGTCTTTGGCAAAACGCAATCTACAAAAAGCAAATATAGTTTTATAATTCTTTGATTCATAGCTGAGGAAAATTTCAGTCCCACCTGAAGCTTTGTATACTCTTTTTACTAATCTAACATCCTTTTGAGAAACTTTTAGTCCTTTTGCTTCCCTACACCGTATACATTTGCATGATTTCTCCTCATGCTGCATTTCATTTTGAATTATTTGCCGTATATTTGTAATATTCATTCCTCCTGCAATACTTTGCTTCGGGATGTCTCTAAATAATCTAGCAATTCTAACATAAGGTGGGCATAATAGTTTTATTTTCTTTAAAAGTGCTTTTAACTTTTTATCAGAATATGGTTTGTATTCGCCACTTTTCCAAAGATCATATAGTTCTGAGAATTCTGATACTATAGTTGGATAGATTTTTATTTGGTCAGGCTGAAAGTCAGGATTTGTGAATATTTGTTGAAACATATCTAAATCATTCTTTGGAGTAGCTTTATATAGTCCTGGCATAAGGTGATACGTAATCTTAAAACCAGCGTCTTTGTAAAGTTGAGTTGCTCTGATAGTTGATTTAACTCTATGACCCCTTTTATTGATATCCAGTATATGATCGTGGATACTCTGTACGCCCATTTCGACTCTAGTAGCTCCTAATTCTCTCATAAGAGTTACCTCTTTTGTACTGACAAAATCAGGACGTGTCTCAAGTGTCATCCCGACAACTCTAGTATCAGCTGTTTCATTTACTTTTTGAGCAAGTTTTAATTTTTTCATCAATGCATTTGTTCTTCTTATCGTTTCAGTAAAACTTTTTACTCTTTTAACTTCTCTATTGTCAACTAATCTTCTCCTTGAACTTTTAATCCCATCATTAAATGCATCGAAGCATCGTTTTAGATACCAAATTTGATAAAGTTCATCATGAGATGACCAGGTGCCACCCATAACAATTAACTCACACTTATCAGTTGGATGCCCGTTTTCGTAGTAGGCACGCAATCTTGCTTTTACCATTTTGTAAGGATCAAATTTTTGAGCCATTGATCTCATAACTGCTGGTTGGGTTGAAAGATAACTTTTCGGCATATTAACCTCTGATGGACAATAAATACATTCACCGGGACAGGGAAGAGGTTTTGTGTGAACTCCAACAGATGCAATCCCAGAAAGTGTTCTGACACCACGTATTCTAAGTACACGAACAAATTTATTGTTCTTACTGATTTTGCCATTCTTAACCATTTTTCTAAAATGAGCTAGAATAACATTGTTAGTGTAAAAAGGTATCTTGTTTTTCTTGGAGAACTGTCTTTTGAAACGGTAAAGATCCTTTTTACCTCGAAGGTCAGATTTAGCAGCTTCTAAAATAAATTGTGATAATAATTTTTGACTCATATGGATAAGAATACAGCAGATTCAATATTAAAAAAAGTAGCTTCAGATTATAATAGCATAGCGGAACACTTTTCCCAAACACGTTACAGAGATTGGGCAGAGTTCTTTGATTTTGAAAAATATCTGAGAACTGGCGATTCTATTCTTGATGTTGGATGCGGAAATGGAAGGCTGTTACATTTTCTAAACAAATATAGAGTTAAATATATTGGAGTTGATCCTTCATCAAAACTTATTAGCATAGCAAAGGACATAGCTGATCAAAGAATTACATCTTCAATTTCTGCATATAGTTTTATTGAAACTCCGGCTCATAGATTACCATTTGCTGATAATACATTTGATACTGTTTTTGCAATCGCAAGCCTATATCATATTCCATCCTATGAGTTAAGATTAAAATCAGTAAGCGAAATATCAAGAGTACTTAAACCAGGTGGAACATTTGTAATGACGTATTGGAATATGTGGAACAGATCAAGAAGGAAACTTGTAGTTAATAATGTGATGGAAAAGTTAGTTGGTAAATCCAAGTTAGATTTTCTTGATTCAGAGAAACCCTGGAAGGATTCATCTGGAAATGTGATTGTTGATAGATATTGTCATGCATTTACCCTGCGAGAGATAGAAAAGTTGGCCTCAAAAAATAAAATTAAAACAATTGATAAATACTATATGAAAAAAGGGGAGCGATGCGGAGTAAATGACGGGTTTAATGGTGTTTACATAGGAAAGCGGTATTGACAGAACCGAAAAATTGTGCTAAACTAGTATTGTAGTAGTTCTTTTCAAGACAAAAATAAAAACAAAACCAGAGGCTAGAGATGGCCTCACAGAAATCATAAAATTTCGAAAATATAATCGAAAAAAAATGGGGCTGTCTCTGGCCTATTTCTAATCTGGAAGGGAGCCAACAAAAAAATGAAAAACAAAAGTCATAAAATAAAATTCTTAGCGTTGGCAGTACTGGTAAGTACTGTTTTTTTGATACCTACAATCGTGAAGGCAACTGAGTCACGTGCACCTGAGTTACGTGTTTATAATTCTTCCACGTATTCAATGGACAATGCATTTATGGCATTCGATGAGAATTTCCAGGGAGGGGCATCTGTAGCGATTGGTGATGTCGATGGTAATGGAACAAATGAAATTTTAGTAGCACCAGGTCCTGGTGGAGGTCCACATATAAAAATCTTCAAATCTGATGGAACATTTGTATCCAGTTTCTTTGCTTATACATCTGGATATAGGAAGGGTGTAAATATTGCTACAGGAGATCTAGATGGAAATGGAACGGATGAGATAATTGTAAGTACTAGATACGGAGCAACACCTCATGTAAGAGTATTTGATGGTAATGGTGTACCAAAGTTTACCTGGGGATTTTTTGCATACCAAGAAAATTTTAGAGGTGGAGTAAGCATTACTACATGTGATGTTGATGGAGATGGTGATAAAGAGATAGTTACAGGAGCAGGTCCAGGAGGTGGACCACATGCTAGAGTATTTGATAAGGATGGCACTTTCACCGGTTTGGATTTTTTTCCATTCGCATCGGATTTTCGTGGAGGAATCTCAGTTGCCTGTGGCAATGTAGATGGTGGCGCTGAGGATGAGTTAATATTTGGTGTTCAGACATCAGGTGAGTCATGGGTGAAAGTCTATAAAACAAATACAGAGCGAACTATACTTGGTATGTTTCGTGCATTCCCAGAAACATTCAAAGGAGGAATAAATATAACAAGCGGTGATGTTGATAGAGACGGACTGGATGAAATTATTGCTGCTGCAAATACAGGCGGAGGTTCACATATAAGATTTTTTGAAGCATACGGTTTCCCACATACTGATTCCATATTTGCATATGAGGACGAATTTAGAGGGGGAGTTCTAATTGCTGCTGGTGATGCGAATAATGATTCATACGACGAGGTAATTGTTGCACCCAACAGAAGATCAACAGAAGGTAGAACAGATTTGGAAAAATATATTGAAATAGATATATCTGATCAAGAATTGAAATACTATGAAAATGGATATCTAATAGATACGACAATCGTGTCAACAGGAAAGTGGTCTATGCCAACACCTTTTGGAACATTTGCAATTCAAAACAAACACCCTAGAGCATATTCTGCGACCTATGGATTATATATGCCATTTTGGATGCAATTTGAATCAAGAGGATATGGATTGCACGAACTTCCTGAGTGGCCAGGAGGATACAAGGAAGGGCAGGATCATTTAGGAATAAGAGTTTCTCATGGATGTGTAAGACTGGGAGTGGGTGCAGCTGAGAAGCTATACAATTGGGCTGAAGTTGGAACGACAGTTATTGTGAAAGATTAGCTTGTCAAGATAATCTTATCGTGCTAAAAGGAAGGTACCTAACTATTTTACGAATAAATATATGGTTGGAGAATCCAAACCAGGCCAAGGAGAACCAAAACCAGACGAAGGTTATAGAACTTTTGATCGTGGATACGCCATTAATAAAATTGCGGAAATTAATGCTGGTTGGGAAATTGAAGATCCTGTAAAGCGAGATGAGGGCGCTTTGAGAAAAATGGAGGACTCAGTGAGTTTACAGTTTGCTGCGTTACTTGACTCTGACATGGATGGTGTTTCAGCTGAATCAGATCCAGAATTGCTAGCTGCTGTAAAGGAGGCGATAAGAATTTTTGATAATATGACACATATCCTGCTTTTTAAGGAAGTTGAGGCAAAAATGGAAGGAAGGGAGTTTACTCCAGAGGAATGGGAAAAAGAAACGCGATTACCACTTCCAGAAGAACTTGAATAAAAGTGATAATAGAGATAGAAAGGGGAGTGTTACTCCTCTTTTTTGATTGCGTAAATTTTGCTACAATAAAGTTATGAAAAAAATGATAATATTTGTTATTGCTTTTTTATTTGCATTCCCATTCTCAAGTTTTGCGTATACCAAAACACGTGCACCCGAGATACGTATTTTTAATTCTAATGGCGAACTGAAAAGAAATCTGACGGTATATCCTGAAGATTTTTATGGAGGCGTATCAGTTGCGACATGCGATGTTGATGGCAATGGAAAAAATGAAATAATTGTTGGTGCCGGACCAGGAGGTGGTCCAAATGTAAAAATAGTATGGCCCTACTCATTTAAAGTAACTGGTTTTCTTGCATACGCAGAAACTTTTAAAAAAGGGATAACAGTAGCATGTGGAGATTTGAATGGTGACGGCGAAATAGAGATAGTTACTGGCTCTGGGTCAGGAGGAGGTCCCCACGTTAGAATATTTGATATAGAGGGCAATCAAAAGTTTACTCCTGGTTTTTTTGCATTTGGTGAGAATATGCGCGGTGGAGTAAACGTTGCGGTAGGTGACGTTGATGGCGATGGAAAGGATGAGATAGTTGCTGCCCCCGGATCATCAGGAGGATCACATGTAAGAGTATTTAATTTCCGAGGTGATTATGAGGGAATAGATTTTTTTCCATTTCGTGACGGTGATAGAGGGGGTGTATCACTAGCTACTGGAAACTTTGATGGCGGGCCTGAGGAAGAAATAGTAATGACTGTTGAAAAATTTGGTAAGGCCTGGACAAAGGTCTATAAGTTTAATGAGGAAAGAACAATTATAGGTGAGTTTGATGCTTATCCCGATTTTTTTGAGGGAGGCATTAAGGTGGCTGCAGGTGATATAGATGCTGATGGGTTTGATGAGATAGTAGTTGCTCCTACAAGAGCGGGAGGCCCGCATATTAGAATGTTTGAAGCGCATGGTGAGTTAATGGATGATGACTTTTTTGCATACGAGGAGGAGTTTAGAGGTGGTGTGAATCTTGCTATTGGCGATATAACTGGAGATGGCAAGAATGATATTGTAACGGCTCCTACAGGGTGGTTTGGGGAAAGTAGGCCTGACCATTACAAATATATCGAAGTTAACCTTACAGAACAAAAATTATTTGCATATGAAAATGATAGATTGGTTGATTCGTTTCTAATCTCATCGGGTCTTAGGGGTGAATTTGAAACGCCTATTGGTGAATATAGTGTTTATTGGAAAAGAGAATCTGCAAATATGAGTTGGTTTTATGGTCCAGATGATCCAGATAACTATGATCTTGATGATGTTCCATTTATATTATCATTCACAGGACCATATACCATACATGGCGCCTATTGGCATAATAACTTTGGATATCGAATGAGTCACGGTTGTGTAAATATGTCAGAGGAAGATTCAGAATGGCTATATCAATGGGCAAACTTGGGTATTCCAGTTATTATCCATGACTAATTTTAGTGATTTGATGATTATGCAATAATTGTGTATAATTTTTAAAGAGATTGTCTAATTCTTTTTTATTTTGAGTAAGATATATGGGAATGCGAAAGAGGCTTTGGTTGAGCTTACTACTAATAATTGCTTTAACTGCACTAGCAGGCGTAGTTGATTGGCCAAAGGGTCCAGATATAAGAATTGGTGAGTATTTTAAGGAGATAAAAGTCCACCTTGGATTGGATTTACAAGGTGGAACTCATTTGGTTTACAAAGCAGACACAGCTGACATACCATCTTCTGATAGATCAGAGGCTATTGAAGGGGTAAGAGATGTGATTGAGAGAAGAGTTAATGCATTTGGAGTATCAGAGCCAATTGTTCAAACAAGTAAATCGGGAGATGAATATAGGGTAATTGTTGAGTTACCGGGTGTAACGGATGTAACGCAGGCGATTCAAATGATTGGAGAGACTCCATTGCTAGAATTTAGAGAGCAGGCAGCACCTGAACTTGATGACGATCAAGCCCAGGCAATGAAGGCTTATAATGCTGATGCAAAGATAAGAGCTGCTGAAATATTACTATCAGCATTGGACGAAGGAACTGATTTTGCAGAATTAGCAAAAGAGAAAAGTGAAGGCCCATCTGCTGAGAATGGGGGAGATTTGGGTGAATTTGGGCGTGGTGCAATGGTACCCGAATTTGATGAAGTGATATTTGATAAAGCTGAAACTGGGAAAGTGTATCCTGAAGTTGTTGAGACTATGTTCGGATATCATATTATTAAGGTTGAAAACAAGACTACAACCACAAATGATGAAGGAGTAGAAGAGGAAAAAGCAACTGCTAGACACATTTTAATACAAATACAGTCAGAGGAAGCTGCAGCTACTGCGAATTATGTTAATACTGGCTTATCTGGAAAGCATCTAGATAGTGCGCAGGTACAATTTGATCAGTCTACAGGTCAGCCAGAGATAAGCCTTAAGTTTAATGATGAAGGAAAGGATCTATTTGCTGAAATTACAAAGCGTAATTTGAGTAAACCAGTTGCAATCTACTTGGATCATGCTCCTATAAGTATTCCTGTAGTACAAGCTGAGATTACCTCTGGAGAAGCAGTGATAACTGGAAGTTTTACATTAGAAGAAGCAAAGATACTTACTAGAAGGCTAAATTCTGGTGCACTACCAATACCAATATCACTATTGAATCAACAAAATATTGGAGCAACTCTCGGACAAGAATCAGTAGAAAGGAGTCTATTTGCTGGAATACTTGGTCTAGTTCTAGTGGCAATATTTATGATTGCATATTACCGATTACCAGGTTTACTTGCAGTACTCGCATTATCAATTTATGCGCTACTTGTCCTTGCAATATTTAAACTTTGGCCAGTAACTCTAACACTTGCTGGTATTGCCGGATTTATTTTGTCGATTGGAATGGCAGTTGATGCAAATGTGTTGATTTTCGAAAGGCTAAAAGAAGAATTAAGACGTGGAAAGCCTATTTTGAGTGCAGTTGAGGACGGATTCAAGCGGGCTTGGCCATCAATACGAGATTCTAATGTTTCATCGCTTATTACTTGTGTTATTCTTATCTGGTTTGGTACAAGTTTAATAAAAGGATTTGCGATAACATTAGGAATAGGAATTTTACTAAGTATGTTTTCTGCGATAACAATTACCAGAAATTTCTTAAGAATCTCCGCGCTAAAGAAATGGAAGGGTTTTTGGATGTATGGGATAAAAAATAAATAGATCAAGAATGTATAACATTATTGGTACAAGAAAAATATGGTTCTCACTTTCAGCGTTGTTGATGATTGTAAGTATTGTATTTATTGCAATTGGTGGTCTTAAATTAGGAATTGATTTCAAAGGCGGATCACTATTACAAATAAAATTTGAAGATAATAGACCAGCAACTCAAGATGTTCAAAATAATTTAGATAAATTCGAGTTAGGGGACATTGTCATACAGCCGGTCAAAGATACGGAACTTTTAATAAGAATGAAAGATATAGGAAATGATGTAAGGGAGGAAATATTAGCCTCACTAGGGGAAGAATTTGGCACAGTACAAGAAATGGCATTCGAATCAATAGGACCAACAATTGGTAAAGAACTTACTCGAAAAGCTATAATTGCGATAATTATTGTCATGCTAGCAATCATCGCTTATGTATCATGGGCTTTTAGAAAAATTTCAAGTGGTCCAGTTCCAGCTTACGTCTTTGGATTAGGCGCAATAGTTGCACTTGCACATGATATTTTGATTGTGACTGGTATATTTGCTGCACTTGGATATTTTCTAGATGTTGAGATTGGTGCTTTATTCGTAACGGCTTTATTAACAATTTTGGGATTTTCTGTTCACGATACGATAGTTGTATACCATAGAACAAGGGAAGGGATTCTAAAAGATTCTACAGCTGATTTTAAAGGCATTTTAAATACTGCAATTAATGCAACATTGATAAGATCGTTAAATACTTCAATTACAACACTTTTTGTTCTTGTTGCGTTATATTTGTTCGGTGGGGAATCAATTAAATATTTTGTTCTAGCACTAATTTTGGGTATATTACTAGGTACATACTCATCAATCTTTATTGCTAGCCCCATATTATTACTATGGCAGAGATTTTTTAAAAATAAATAATATTAAATAGTAACTGTATTATACTAATAGCAGTTTTTTGTTATTACCATTTTCTTGACACAAATTCAAGGTTATGCTATACTAAATTTAGCAATATAATCAAATGATTTATGGATGACGAAAATTCAATTCTTGATAAGGTAATTAGCTCAAAACAAGAAGCAGAAATTGAGGGATTTAGTCCTAGCGAGACTATTTCTTCGTTGCTTAAATATCTTACAAACAAGGAAGAAGACGTTCTTAGACGTCGTTTTGGGTTAAATGGGCAATCAAAAGAGACATTAGAGGCTATCGGAAAAGCATATAACGTTACTCGAGAGAGAATAAGGCAGATAGAAAATTCAGCAATCAAAAAAATAAAGGGATTAAGGGAGTTTGGTAGAGTTTCGACTGACTTGGAACACACAATATCGAACGTTCTTGCCCGCAATGGTGGAATTATGGATGAGAGATCACTTTTGCGTGAATTGCTAAACTTTGCTTCAGATAACCCATTAAATAATAACTGCGCAGTATTTATACTAGAAGAACTACTTTCAAAAAAAATCATTCGAATACCACTATCATCTTCTGTTGCGAAGTCCTGGAGTCTCCCACATGTTTCAATGGATTTTGTTAAAGAAGCAATCGGAGAATTGATTAAAATTCTCGAAAAAGATGGTAAACCTATGAAAATTGATGAATTATTGGAAAAGTTTAATCAAACTGATTATTATTCAAGCAAAAATGAAGCATTAACAGATGAGGGTATACATTCATATATAAATTTAAGTAAAAATATTGATAGTAATCCTTTTGATGAATATGGATTGGCAAAGTGGGGATCTATTAATCCAAAGCGCATGAAGGACAAGATCTACCTCGTTTTAAAGAAGGAGGGGAAGCCACTGCATTTTAATGATATTACAGATCTAATTAATAAGGTTAAGTTTGATAGACGAAAAGCTTATCCACCAACTGTTCATAACGAACTGATTTTGAATAATGATTTTGTTTTAGTTGGACGAGGAATATATGCATTAGAGCAGTGGGGATATAAACCAGGAGTTGTTTCTGATGTACTCAGAAAAATACTTGAAAAAGCAAATAATCCATTAAGTAGAGATGAATTAGTAAAGCAAGTGCTAGAGCAAAGAGTTGTAAGAAAAAACACAATTCACTTAGCACTAACTGATAAAACCAAGTTTAAAAAGCTTCCAGATAAACGATATGTAATAAACAACGAGAAATCTGAACAGGAAGCAGATGAATCAACTTCTACTTAAAAATAAAAAATGGATATTTCTATAGATCTTACATCAATGCTTGATCGTGGTGTACAAAATCCGCTTGCACTTGCTTGGTGGATTTTTGTAAATGGAGGATGGATTATTTTTTTGATAATATTGCTAGTAGGCTTATATATTGCAAAGCTTCAGTTTGCTCGACAAAAATATCGTAATAATACTGAAAATATTCTATTAGCTATTGATATTCCAAAGGAAAATGAACAAACTCTCGTGGCAGTTGAACAAATATTTGCTCAGTTATATGCGATCAAGTCACATGGTAATAAACTGGAACGATTCTGGAAGGGTAAAGTACCAGGTAGATTTTCACTTGAGATTGTTAGTATTGATGGATATATACAATACTTAATAAGATCAGAAAAAGATCACCGGGATTTGGTGGAGGCTGCTATTTATGCACAATATCCTGATGCTGAAATAACAGAAGTTGGAGATTATACGGATTCTGTACAAAATCAATTCCCAAATAAAGAATATGATTTATGGGGAACAGAAATGGTACTAACGAAAAGCGAGGCATATCCAATTCGAACGTATCGTAATTTTGAACATACTTTGACACAGAAATTTGCTGATCCAATGGCTTCACTACTAGAAGCGTTTTCACGTCTGCAACCTGGTGAACAAACGTGGTTGCAACTTGTAATAACACCTGCCGGGTCTGGATGGACAAAAAATGCTGAACATTTAGTGAAAAAGTTAGTTGGAGAAAAGATTACTAAAAAAAAGGGAATGCTATCTCCGATTACAGACACAGCTAGGGGTTTTGGTGGAGAAGCTATCAATCAAGTAATGGGTGGTGGTGCGGAGTCAGATAATAAAAATAAATCTGAAACTAAAGATGCAACTAAAATGCAATCTTTGACACCAGGTGAGAGGAATATTGTTGAAGCAGTACAGGAAAAAATGGCAAAAATTGCTTTCAAAACAAAAATCCGCCTGATTTATTCTGCAAAAAAAGAAATATTTGATAGAAATCGTGGTATGAGACCAGTAATGGGAGCTCTTATGCAATACAGTACTCAAAATCTTAACGGCCTCAAGACTCATAAAAAAACAAAAACGAAGGCAGATTATGTTAGAGTTAAAAAAAGAGTGGCTCAAAAGCAAAGAAAGATACTGCGGGCATATAAAATGAGAGCAAATCATTTGGGAATTGGAGAGGGATTTATTATGAATATTGAAGAGTTAGCGAGTATTTACCATTTCCCAATCGCTGAAATTACTGTTCCTCCTGTTCAGAGAACTGAGGTACGCAAAGGAGGAGCTCCAGCAGCACTCCCACGTGAATTCATGTCATCAAGTGGAATACCTTCTCAAGTGGCAGACGAGGTAACTCCAACTAATCAATCGCCATCAAAATTAGGTGTACCCGAGAATCTTCCAATAGAGATTATTAATACTAATGATGAATCAAAAGATAATGAACAACAATGAGATAACAGTTTTTGCGGAAACAAACTTTCGAAATCAAAAAGTTAAGTTTGGAGTGAAAACAGATGATAGGAGAAGGCATGTATATTTGATTGGAAAAACTGGTGTAGGTAAATCGAATTGTATTGAAAATATGGTGATTTCAGATATATTAAGAGGTCGTGGTGTTGCTTTGGTAGATCCACACGGGGAGTCAGTTGAAAAAGTCGTAAAATATATTCCATCAAATAGAATTAATGATGTAGTGTATTTTAATCCTTCTGATACAGAACATCCGATAGCGTTCAATATACTAGAAGAAGTAAACCCACAGTATAAGAATTTAATTGCTTCTGGATTAGTTGGGGTGTTTAAAAAAATCTGGGCAGATTCATGGGGGCCTAGATTGGAGTATATATTGATGAATACCATACTTGCTTTGCTTGAAAATCCAGGTAGTACACTTTTGGGAATAACAAGATTGCTAGTTGATAAAAATTATAGAAAGAAGATAGTTTCGAATCTTACTGACCCTATAGTAAAAGCATTTTGGGTAGATGAATATGCAAATTATAACGAGAGGTTTAGAACTGAAGCAATATCACCAATACAGAATAAGGTTGGTCAGTTTCTTTCAAGTTCAATAATTAGGAATATCGTTGGACAACCAAAGAGTACAATAGACATGAGAACAATTATGGATAATAAGAAAATTCTTCTAATGAATCTTGCAAAGGGTAGGATTGGAGAAGAGAATTCTGCGCTACTTGGAGCAATGATGATCACCAAACTTCAGCTAGCAGCAATGAGTCGTGTTGATGTTGAGGAAGAAAAACGCGAAGACTTCTATTTATATGTTGATGAGTTTCAAAATTTTTCAACTGAAAGTTTTGCAAATATATTGTCTGAAGCTAGGAAGTATAGATTAAATTTAACTATAGCTCACCAATATATAGAACAATTAGGAGATATTGTAAAAGCTGCTGTATTTGGAAATGTTGGTACAATTATTTGTTTTAGGGTGGGCGCTGAAGATGCTGAATTTCTTGAAAAGGAATTCGAGCCGTATTTTGACCAAACTGATCTTGTAAATCTTCCTAAATACAACGTTTATTTGAAATTAATGATCGACGGTGTTGCTTCGGCACCATTTAGTGCGACAATGCTTCCACCTATTAAAGGTGAGACAGGTAATTTGGAAAAGATAATTACATCTTCACGAGAGAGATATGCAAGCCCTGTAGAAGTTGTAGAAGAGAAAATAATTCGTTGGAGCGGTGTAGATCAAATGTATAAAGATGATGTAGAAGATAAGCCAAGCCCAAAGAGTACTAAAAATAATACGACGAATAATCGGAATAGTAATCAGAAAAGCGAAAGTAGGCCTCCAACATCAAGTCAAAGTACACCAAAACCTAAATCGGTGGTTAAAATAAAGGAGGGACCAGTTGAGCCAGAAGTAGATTCTCCGCCAGCAGAGATACGATTAAATGATGCATTACAACAGGGCCCCGTTTCATTTAGTGGAGCTAAGAAGAGAAATCCAGCATCAAATCAAAATTCTGAACGACAGCAAAACAATAGAAGAAAAAAGAAGAGGAGAAAAAAGAAGAATCCTCAAGTAAATAGTAATTCAAATCCTCAGCCCCAAGCAAAACCATCTGGAAACCAAAATGATAACCAGAAATCAAATGATCATGTCTTGAGGCAAGGGCAGAGCATAAAGTTTGATGAATAGCAGCTAGTCATAGACCCACTTGCAATTAACGTGGGTTTTTGATATACATAGATTCCGTATAATGAATATAATGTTATATAATTAACATAATATGGAGAATAAACATAAAATATTTGTTGCTATGAGTGGTGGGGTAGACTCTTCTGTTGCAGCACACTTACTAAAAAAACAAGGACATGATGTTGTTGGTGTTTTTATGAAAAATTGGACTGAAACTTTGAGTAATGTTGAGGATAATCCCTTGGCAGAGTCAGAATTATGTCCATGGATTACTGATCAGGAAGATATGAGAAAAGTATGCAATAAACTACACATACCTTTTTATACTTTTGATTTTGAAAAGGAATATAAAGATAGGGTAATAGAATATTTTTATTCCAGTTATAAAAAAGGAATTACACCTAATCCAGATATTATGTGTAATAAAGAAATAAAATTCAATTTGTTTCTGAAAAAATGTATTAAACTTGGTGCAGACTATATAGCGACAGGCCATTATGCTCAGGTGAGAGAGACGACAGTTAATGGAAATAGGAAATTCGAACTACTGAAAGGAAAAGACGAAAACAAAGATCAGTCATATTTTCTTTGCACACTTAACCAAGAGCAATTATCAAAGACTCTGTTTCCTATTGGAGAATACAAAAAAACTGAAATTCGAAAGATTGCTAAAAAAATAAATTTACCAACGCATGACAAGAAAGATAGTCAAGGAATTTGTTTTATCGGGGAAGTTGATTTACGTGAATTTCTAAAACAGAGATTGAAAGAAAATCCAGGAAAAATTATAACAACTGAAGGAGAATTAATTGGTGACCATGTAGGTTTACCTTTTTATACTATTGGACAGAGAAAGGGAATAAATATTGGAGGAGGAATTCCATATTATGTTGTGGGTAAAGATTCAAAAAATAATCAATTGGTTGTAGCAAAAGGCAGTCATGATCCAAAGTTATTTAACAAAAATTTATCTGCAGATCATGTTCATTGGGTTGGTGAAAAGCCAAGATTTCCACTTAAGTGCACAGCAAAGATTAGATATAGACAGGTAGACCAGAAGGTGACTATCAATCAGCTTAGTAAAAACACGATAAATGCTGTATTTGATGAGCCACAAAGAGCTATTACACCTGGACAATCTATTGTAATGTATGAGGGTGACATTCTTATAGGTAGCGCTGTTATAGCTTGAAACTACACATATCATAATGTACAATTGGTTATATGACAGAACTTGAATTACGAGACAAATTTCTAGAATATTTTAGAGGGAAAAAGCACGCCATAACCGCGTCTGCTTCTTTAATTCCTGAAAATGACTCATCTGTTTTGTTTACTACTGCTGGAATGCATCCATTAGTACCGTATTTACTTGGTGAGGTGCATCCTGAAGGAAATCGTCTAGCAAATTATCAAAAGTGTATAAGAACAGGCGATATTGATGAAGTTGGTGACGATTGGCATCTTACTTTTTTTGATATGCTTGGTAATTGGTCACTTGGTGATTATTTCAAAAAAGAGGCTATTGAATGGAGCTATGAGTTCTTAACAAAGGAATTAGAAATTCCTAGTGATAAGTTAGCTGTTTCTGTTTTCAAAGGTGACGATGACGCTCCGTTTGATAGAGAGAGCTTTGATTTATGGAAAAAACAGGGAATTGATGAAAGTAGAATATATATGTATGACAAAACTGAGAACTGGTGGGGACCAGCAGGTAATACGGGGCCATGTGGGCCAGATACAGAAATATTCTATATTAGTAATCGTAAAGCATGTAGTGATGACTGTCAGCCAAGTTGTAATTGTGGAAAGTACGCTGAGATATGGAATAATGTGTTTATGGAATACAATAAGACTGATAACGGAGATTTTGAACCTTTACTAAATAAAAATGTAGATACAGGAATGGGTTTAGAAAGGACAGTTGCAATACTAAATGGAAAGAAATCAGTATATGAACTCGATATATTCAAGTCTACAGTAAAAATGCTTAAGGAATTTTCTAAGGATGAGAATGAGATTTCAGAGAGAATTATTATTGATCACGTAAGAGCCGCATGTTTTATACTTGCAGAAGGAATAATGCCTTCAAATTTGGATCAAGGATATGTTTTAAGGAGACTGATAAGAAGAGCGATAAGACAAGCGCGCAAACTTGGCATTGAACATCATATAACTCCACTACTTGCAGTTCCAATTCTTAAATCACACGCTGAACTTTATCCTGAATTAGAAGAAAAAAATGATTACGTGATTAGTGAACTTGAGAAAGAAGAAACTAAATTTGCAAATACGCTTGAAAAGGGGTTGAAGGTATTCGAAAAGGAACTAGAAATCTTTAAGAGTACGAAGAAAAATGGAAGTAAATTTTCTGGAAAAACAGCTTTTTATCTCTATCAAACATATGGATTTCCGATAGAAATGATTGTGGAAGAGCTAAGAGATAGTAAAATTGATATAGATCGATCTAAATTTGATAATGAATACAAAAAACATCAGCAATTATCCAGAAAAGGTGCAGAAAAGAAGTTTAAGGGAGGATTATCTGATCATTCAAATGAAACAGTAAAGCTACATACAGCTACTCATCTACTACATCAGGCGTTGAGAGAAATACTCGGTGAACATGTCATGCAAAAAGGTAGTAATATTACTACAGAAAGATTAAGATTTGATTTTATCCATCCACAAAAAGTAACAGAAAATGAACTTGATAAAGTAGAAAAGCTTGTAAATGAACAAATAAAGCGTGGTTTAGATGTAAAAGTTAGTGAAATCACAGTTGATGAGGCAAAAAAAAGGAATGCAATTGGACTTTTTGAAAGTAAATATGGAAAGAAGGTGAAAGTGTATCAAATTGGGAACTTTAGCATAGAAATATGCGGTGGACCTCATGTTAATAACACAAAGGAACTAATTAGCTTTAAAATTAGTAAAGAACAAGCAGTTTCTGCTGGAATACGTAGAATTAAGGCAAAAGTAGAATAGCTAATATTAGCTATATTTGGTATTTCTTGACAGTTTTTCAACTCATGTTATAATGAATCGTGCTTACAAAAACAGATGAGTTACTGCAGAATAAGGCGAATTCAATACAAAAGTATGAATTCTTGTCCTACGTGCAGGGACAGAGAATTTTATTTTAGGTCTAAAATATAATATGCCTGAAGACAAAAGTCAGAATCAAGATTCTGCCGAGGATAAAAGCAAGTCAAAAGCTTCAACGAACAAAAAAGGATTTGTTGAAGTGACTGGTGTAGTAGAAGAACTATTACCTAGTACAACGTTCAAAGTTAAGTTAGAGAATGGTCATGAGATTTTGGCCCATCTTTCAGGAAAAATGAGAATGCATAGAATTAGAATTCTACCTGGTGATGAAGTAACTGTGGAAATGACACCTTATGATCTTACAAAGGGTAGAATAACCTACAGAAAATAATTAGTTTACAATATGAAAGTACGTGCTTCTGTAAAAAAAATGTGTAAGAAATGTAAAGTAACTCGTCGAAAAGGCCGAGTTGTTGTTATGTGCGAGAATCCTAAACATAAACAAAGGCAAGGATAGAAACTTATGGCAAGAATAGCTGGAGTAACTCTCCCAAAAGAAAAAACGATCGAAATAGCATTAACTTATATTTTTGGAATTGGAAGAGTTCTTTCTCAAAAGATTTTGAAACAAGCAAATATAGATCCGAATATTAGAACATCAGATCTTTCTGATGATCAAGCAAATTCATTAAGAGAAATTATTGAAAAAAGTCATAGAGTTGAAGGCGATTTGAAACGAGAAATACTAACGAACATCAAGAGATTGAGAGAAACTGGAAGTTATCGTGGTTCTAGACATGCAAAAGGGCTTCCTGTTCGTGGGCAAAGAACGAAGACAAACACACGCACTGTTCGAGGTAATGTAAGAAAAACCGTTGGAAGTGGAAGAAAAACAGCAGACCAAAAAACATAATAACGAATTAATATGGCAACAGGAAAATCTGTAAAAAGAAAGAAGAAAAATAGAGTACTTACAAGTGGACAAGTGCATGTTCAAGCTACCTATAACAATACTATTGTTACTCTAAGTGATACGAATGGAGATGTTATAGCTTGGTCTTCTGCTGGACTTTCTGGATTTAAGGGTCCTAAAAAAGCAACCCCATATGCTGCGGGAGTTATTGTACGTAATTTACTAGAAAAAGTAGCTGACTGTGGACTGCGTGAAGTAGATGTATTCATAAAAGGGGTGGGTAGTGGAAGAGAAGCAGCGATCCGTGCTCTAAGTGCTCAAGGTATTAATATTTTGTCAATAAAAGACGTAACTCCAATCCCTCATAATGGACCACGTCAACGTAAACCTAGGAGAGTATAAGTATGGCTAGAAATCTTGATCCAAAATGTAAAAGATGTAGAAGAGAAGGTGAAAAGCTTTTTTTGAAAGGTGAGAAGTGTTTTTCACCTAAATGTCCTATGGTTAAAAGAAACTACCCTCCTGGCATGCATGGACCAAAACAGCATAGAGCTCGTCGAACACAGTATGGTATCCAGTTAAGGGAGAAGCAGAAGGTGAAAACTATTTATGGAATTCTTGAAAGACAATTTAGAAATTATGTCCTTAAGGCAATGAGCAATACTGGTGATAGTGGTGAAAATATAATGACAATACTTGAATCGAGACTTGATAATATTGTATATAGACTAGGTTTTGCTGAATCAAGAGGTGTTTCACGACAATTTGTTTCACATAATCATATTTTAGTTAATGGTAAATCTGTGAATATCCCATCTTATAGTGTCAAAGTGGGTGATAAAGTATCGATTAGAGAGAAAAGTAAAAAGATGTTTGAAAATTTGGACAAAAGTACGCAAAAAAATGAAACTCCTAGTTGGCTTGAATGTGACTTGAAAGGATTGGAAGGTAAGGTTTTAGGTAGCCCAGTTTATGATGAGATAAAACAAAATCTTAATATCCCACTAATTATAGAATTTTATTCTCGATAAATATTTGATAACTTAATTTCTAGAAATATGATTGAAATCCAACTTCCTCAACAAATTAAATATAACGAAAAGGACGAAAATTCCGGTGAAATTGTTGTTGAACCATTACACCCAGGATATGGGCTAACTGTAGGAAATGCTCTCCGAAGAGTACTCATATCATCACTACCGGGATCAGCTGTTACAGGTATAAAGATTAAGGGAGTTGATCATGAATTTTCAACAATTGAGCATGTGAAAGAGGATGTTGTAGATATAATTTTAAATATAAAACAACTTCGATTAAAGCTTGTTAGTGGAGATATGGCAACAGTGAATTTGAAAGTTAAAGGTGATAAGGTTGTTACTGCAGCTGACATTAAAGAAACTGCTGAAATTAAAATTTCAAACAAAGAGCTAGTAATAGCAACATTAACCGATAAAACTGCTGAACTAGAGATGGAACTTACAGTCGAGAATGGACTTGGTTATTCACCTGTAGAATCAAGAGAAAAAGAAAAAACTGAGATTGGTGTAATCGCTATCGATGCGATATTTACTCCAGTTATGAAGGCGAGATTTGATATAGAAAATGTACGTGTTGGTAAAATAACAAACTATGATAAGTTAACATTGGAAATAGTAACTGATGGCACATTAACTACTAGGGAAGTGTTTAAGAGTGCATCAGGAATACTTGTTGACCATTTTGATTTTCTTAAAACCCACGACGAAAAAAAGAAAGTCGAAAAAGTAGGTAATGATGGTGATGATGAAGAATCTGAAAAGCCTGAAAAAAATGACAAAAAGAATGAAGAAAGTGAAGATAAAGAATAGATTATTAGTATGAGACATAAAAAGTCAAAAGGAATACTAGATAGAAATAAGCCGGCGCGAAAAGCTTTGATGAGAAGTCTTGCTGAGAATCTTATATTACATGAAAAAATAACAACTACCGAGGCAAAGGCAAAAAATCTAAGATCATTTGCTGAAAAATTGATAACAATAGCAAAGACCGAAAGTATTGTTAATATAAGAAGTGTAAAAAAATCCCTGTATACTGAAAAAGCTGTGAAGAAACTATTCGTACTTGGTAAAAGGTTCAAAAATAGACCGGGTGGCTATACTAGGATTTCTAAAATAGGAAATAGAAAAGGAGATAACGCTCCAATGGTAAGAATAGAATTAGTATCACAAGATGAAAAGCAAAAATAACAACAAGGTCCCAAAGCCAAATATATATAGGATAGATGCTGCAGATAAACCGCTAGGACGGGTAGCATCTGATATTGCTTTTACTGTACAAGGAAAGCGTCTTGTAGGCTATTCTCCAGAAAAATTAGCACACGTTGTTGTAGTTGTATCAAATGCAGACAAAATAGTTACTACTGGGAAAAAGCTTGGAGATAAGTTATATCACAAATTTAGCGGTTACCCAGGTGGAATAAAAACGAAGACTATGGAAGAACTATTTGAAAGTGATCCTGATCAGTTTTTATTGAAAGTTGTAAGGAATATGTTACCAAAGAATAAATTGCGTCCTAGAATGTTAAAAAATATTCAATTTAAAAAATAGACTCGTATGACACCTACAAAAAAAGCTCCAGCAAAATCTACAGCTACTAAAAAGAGAGGCAGACCTAGAAAGAAAGTTGCTGAACAAAAAATAGATGCCCCAAAGAAAAAGAAAGTCATAAAGCGTGATTATATTTTTGCTGTAGGTAGAAGAAAAGAAGCTGTTGCTAGGGTTAGATTGTACCAGAAGAAAAAGGGTCATATGGAAGTTAATAATAAGAAAGTTGAAGAATATTTTCCAACAGATAGTTTTCAAAAAATTGTCAAAATGCCTCTTGATTTAGTGAATTTGGATCCAGGATTGATTACTATAAAAGTTGTTGGTGGTGGTAAACGCGGTCAAGCAGAAAGTGTTAGACTAGGCATTGCACGTATATTGGAGAAGGTTAATCCGGATCTTAGACCTCAATTGAAGAAAGCTGGATTCTTAAAAAGAGATCCTCGAGTCAAAGAAAGAAAGAAATTCGGATTAAAGAAGGCGCGAAGAGCTCCACAATGGGCTAAACGATAAATTGAAATGGAGAATTCCTCTAATGGCAAGATAGCCAGGAATACAACCTTTTTGACAGGAGCCTTTATATTTCAAAAGGTTCTGTCTTTTTTTTATTTTGCATATATTTCTCGACAACTTGGAAGTGAAAATATAGGAAAGTATGTTTGGGCACTTTCATTTGCTGGTATATTTGCACTATTCATTGAGTTTGGACTTGGACCCGTGCTTACTCGTGAGGTATCAAGAAACTACGAAAAAGCAAGAGAATATTTGTCATCTATCCTTGGTATCAAAATTCTTTTTTCAGTAATAACAGTTACAGCACTTTTAATAGCTTCTCATGCGATGGGGAGAGATGCTATTACAATGCAAATCATTTATATTGCCGTAGCTATAATTGTTCTTGATTCCTTTACATTTTCATTCTATTCAATATTTAGAGCCTATCAAAAACTTCATTTTGAAGCGATTGGGTTAACTATTTATCAACTTTTGATTGTAGGCTCTGGTGTAGCTGGTATCGTGTTTGGACTTTCAGTGAAGGGTGTTGTATTAGCGGTTCTGATTGGAAGTATATTTAATTTTGCATACTCGTTATCACTTGTTGTTTTCAAGGCGAAACTTAAACCTAGAATTCGATTTAACAAAAAAATAGTTAAGTTATTACTAAAAATTGCAATACCATTTGCAATTGCAGGTTTATTTTTCAAAGTAAATAACGAAATAGATAAAGTGTTACTAGGTGTTATAGCTGGAGATAAATATGTAGGTTGGTACTCAATTGCTTCAAAGTTTAATATGTCGTTGACCTTCATACCAGGTGCATTTGCAACAAGCTTCTTTCCTGCTATGAGTCGATATTTTATGACATCTAAAAGCGAGTTGGCACATACATTTGAGAAAGCTATGATTTATCTTATGGCAGTTAGCTTACCGATTGCTGCAGGTTCATTTGTTTTAGCTGATAGAATAATACTTAAACTCTATGGACCGGCATTTGAAGCATCAATAGTTGCTTTCCAAGTAATTATATCTGGACTTGTATTTGTATTTATTAACTACCCGATAGGAAATTTCCTTAATGCATGTAACAGACAAAAACTAAACACCATAAATATGGGAATTGCTACAGCAGTCAATATAGTTTTAAATATTGTTTTAATTCCAAAATATACTTATATTGGTGCAAGTATTGCAGCTGTGACAAGCGCAGTTGTATTAGTTTCACTTGGTTTGCCATGGATAAGTAAAATCGCACCGTACAGTAAAAAGCTTTTAATATCCAAATTTGCTAAACTATTATTTTCTAGTACAGCAATGGGTTCCTTACTATATTTATTCAGAGATGGAATATCGGTTTTACTACTTATACCTATTGGTATGGTAATATACCTTATACTTGTTTTTGCAGTCCGCGCGGTAAATTTAGGCGATGTAACAGCACTATTTCGATCAGTGTTTAAAAAGCAAAATGCTAAAAACACTTCTAATAACAACTGATTTTCCACCAAACATCGGTGGTGTCTCGGAATATCTATCCCAAATTTGTGCTAGATTGCCTTCTTCTAGTATTTCTGTTTTAGCACAACCAGAGGAAAATTCTGAGAAGTTCGATTATTCACAACACTATAGGGTATATAGGGATAATTTTTATTTTAGTAATCGCTTTGTGTGGCCTAAGTGGCTAGTTCTGCTCAAAAAGTCACGAAAACTAATCCGGGAAAAGGGGATTAATCAAATATTAGTTGGTCAAATCCTCCCTGTAGGAACAGTTGCATTAATGTTTAATCTACTCTTTAGTGTTCCATATATCGTTTCAACACACGCTATGGATATAACAATTTTGTCTAATTCAGGAAGAAAAACCAGGCTTGCGAAGTTAATTCTAAAACATAGTAAAGCAGTTATCACTGTAAGTGAATTTACAAAAAGTAGATTAGTTGAACTTGGAATACCTAATGAAAAAATCAATATAATTTCTCCTGGTACAGACTTATTGGAACACAATACAATTGATAACCAAGAGAAGATGAAAAATAAGTATAATTTGAATGGAAAACGTGTATTGCTAACTGTAGGAAGAATTATAGAGCGTAAGGGGCATATGGAAGTCCTCAAGGCTTTACCATCAGTACTAAAAGTATTTCCAGATACTCACTACGTAATAATATCTGATGGTCCGTATAAATCGGAGCTTGAGAAATATGTTTCAATAAACAGTCTAAAAAGTAACGTTACTTTCACTGGAACTATCTCACGAGATGATCTCCCAAGTTTTTATAGGTTATCTGAAATATTTATTATGCCAACTAGTATGCTAGATAACAATGATGTAGAAGGCTTCGGAATTGTTTATCTCGAGGCAAATGCTTTTGGAAAGCCCGTGATAGGATATGATACTGGTGGAGTAAGTGATGCAGTTGTAAACAATGAAACTGGAATACTAGTTGAGCCAAAAAACCCAGAAGAAATTGCTGTTAGTATTATTAGTTTATTAAAGGATAAGGATTATGCCCAAAAACTGGGAGAGCAGGGAAGAACTCGCGTAGAGAATGAATTTACTTGGGAAGTAAGGGCCGAAAAGTTAAAGGAATTATTATAAATATTCTTCTGATAAACTGAGGTTATGATTACCTCAGTTTTTGTTTTATAGTTTTCCACTTCTCAAACATTAAAATTAGATTTATTATATATATAGATACAAAACTATGATTAGTATAATAATACCAACATATCAACACGGAGACTCATTGAAGGAGTGTCTAGACGCAATATATGCGCAATCATATACTGATTTTGAGGTTATAGTAGTTAATGATGGCTCAACTGATAATACAGCGAATTTATTGAAAGAATACAAAAATCCCATAAACGCTATATATCAGGAAAATTCTGGAGCTAATTCTGCAAGAAATAGAGGTTATAGAGAAGCTAAGGGCGAATATCTTTTATTTTGTGATGCTGATCTTATTGCAAATCCAGAAATGCTAGTCAAAATGAAGAATGCTTTAAAAAATAACCCTGAAGCAGCATATTCTTATTGTGATTTTATGTGGGGTATAAAAGCTTTTAAACTTTTTCCATTTAGCGCAGAAGAACTTAAAACAAAGAATTATATTCACACGACTTCACTAATAAGAAGGGAACTATTTCCTGGTTTTGATGAGTCAGTAGAAAGATTACAAGATTGGGATTTGTGGCTAACAATGATGGAATCAGGACGTATTGGAACATATATTCCTGAAACACTATTTACTGTTAAGCCTAGAAAGAGTGGGATGTCTGGATGGTTACCTTCAGTAGCATACAAAATACCATGGAAAAAACTTGGAATAAAAATAAAACGTCTAGAGACGTTTCGAGAAGCTGAAGAAATAATTAGAAAAAAACACTCACTCAATTAAGAACACATTGATTATTTTCTCTACTTGAGCAGCATTCTGCGCTTTCATCAATTCAACGCGTAGTTTTTTTGAATTATTAAAATTTGATACATAAGATGAGTAAAACTTCCGAATATTACGGAAGTTCTTTATTCCATTGAATGTTTTTTCGAATAGGTATGAATGCTTAATCAGAAGTTGAAGCTTATCTTCAGTTGATATGTCGGCATTTTTTATTGAGGAGAAAAACCATGGATTATTCATAGCAGCTCTTCCAATCATAACTCCATCGACACTATATTTACCAGCTTTATCTATTCCATCTTGAATATTATTAACATCACCATTCCCAACAAAAATTACATCATGTTTATTGAGTTTAATCATCGAACTTATGTTCTTTATTATATCCCAGTGTGCTGGAACCCTAGATTTCTCTTTCTGAGTTCTACCATGAACAATAAGTGCTGCTGGTTTCATTTCAAGAATTTTTGGTATCCAGGTTTTCGAAGTATCTTTTCCATACCCTATTCTGGTTTTAACTGAAACAGCCATATTTCCCGCTCCCTTTTTCGTAGCGGAAATTATATCTTGAGCCAAAGAAGGTGTTTTGATGAGCGCAGCACCAGCACCCTGCCTTTCTATTGCTTTGAATGGGCATCCCATATTAATGTCAATTCCATCAAATCCAAGTTTATTTATAATTTTAGCACTCTTATAAAAGTTTTTAGGATTACTACCAAAAATTTGCGCTACAATTGGTTTTTCATTTTTATTAAACTTTAAATCATATAGTAAACGCTTTTTGCCAGATGAACAAAGTCCATCGGCTGACACAAATTCTGTAAACATAACATCTGGTGCACCACATGACTTTACTATTTGCCTGTAAGGAAAATCGGTTACATCATCCATGGGTGCCATCACAAAAAATGGCTTTTTTAGAGCTTTCCAGAAGTTACTTTTATTGATGATGTTTGTCATTAATTAATTATAACAGAAATAAATAAAAAGGGAGCATTAGAATTCACCCTTTCTCGCGAGGAGGAGAAGTCGGGGAAAAATGCTCCAAGTACCAGGTTCAATAGGTTCAGTCTTATCTTCTAGTTGAACCAAATTAGAGTCTGGATGATCTTTTGCAACATCATCCTCCGCCTGTTCCCTGGTTAAAAACAGATCGGAATGCATGGTACGGTGTTCCGTACAAAGCATCCTCAGCTCGTAAATTTGAAGATATCTGCCGATTTTGGTTGCAACTATATGCAACATCCCATCTTCTGCGAGATATTCTGCCAAATCCTGAGCATCGAGGTCGCCAAGTGTCTTTGGCCCGTTTCCTTTTGCCACTTTGCTCACCTCCTTAATATGCGAGAGTGACGAGTTACTTTAATGCAATATGCGAAATTTGTCAAGGAGGAATGTAAATGTATAAAAAAATGCCAGATTCCGCAGAACCTGGCTCTAGATAAGATTGGGGAATACCCGAATGTCCGTGCGGTACTCAGGCGGCTATGTCGTGCCCGTATTGTTATCCGGCTCTAAACCTCGAGTAATCCCCAAAAAAGATCAAAAAAAATCGCCCCCTCAACGAGACTACACACTATCATGTCCTTAAATCTATGTCAAGCCCCAATGTGACGCAAATAGTAACTCAACATAAAATGGAAATAAGTGTATAATAACAACATAATCTGATAATAAATAATCATATGAATAAGTCACAAAGAGTAATTATAGTAGCAGTGGGTATAGTATTTATTTTGGCCGTCCTTTTAACAAGTACTGTCAATCTTATTACTGACTGGTTTTGGTTTAATGAAATTGGATATCAACAATTGTTTACAACACCGCTAGTTGCTAAATTAGTAATGGGCGTTGGTATGGCAGTGGTAGTATTTATATTGCTGACAATAATATTCTCACTTGCAAGAAAATTTTCTCCGTCATCAAAGTCTTTTAATGTTAGAATTAATACTTCTCAAGGTCCTAAGATGAAGGTTGTCGATGCAGGTCCAATAATCAAAAGAATTACAATTCCTCTCGTAACAATCATATCAATCTTTATAGGTATCATTGCTGCAAGTAACTGGGAAACTATTCTTTTGTATTTGAATAGTACTTCATTTAATTCTGTGGATCCTCTTTTTCAAAGAGATATATCATATTATTTCTTCTCACTTCCATTCATAGAGCTGTTATTAAATTTTGCAATAGGAATTGTGTTTATAGGAATAGTTGGTTCGCTTATAATTTATCTTTCTCTTGGAGTTATTCAGTTGAGAGGAGGGATACGCAATTTATTTAAGACTACTGGACCGAGTATTGTTCATGCAGCGAAAAGATTTCTTTCCATACTACTCGCAGTTCTTTTCTTTATCATTGCTGCGAAGACATACTTCATAGAAATACCATCATTGCTTTATAGTACGACTGGTCCATTTCTTGGTGCAAGTTATACAGATGTTCACATAACTGTTCCAATAATGCAGATTTCTTCCATCCTAGCTATTCTTGTTGGGTTAATACTACTTATCCACGCTTTCAAAACTGTTACAAGGATGGTCACTACTAGTATAGCTATCTATTTGCTTATTGTGGTTGTGGGAGGTTGGGCAGCTCCAGGTATCGTACAAAAATTTAGTGTTCTTCCTAATGAACTTACAAAAGAAACTCCTTATATTGAGCATAATATAAGTGCAACACAAAAGGCATACGGAATTGATCAGGTTGAAAAAAGAGATTTGACTGGGGATACAACTCTTACAAGTGATGATATTAGTAATAATCAACAAACGATTCAGAACATACGATTATGGGATCGTGAACCGTTATTGGACACATTTAGTCAACTGCAGGAGATACGTACATATTATGATTTTGTTTCCGTAGATAATGATCGGTACACTATTGATGGAAATTTACGTCAAATTTTATTGTCAGCTCGTGAATTAAACGCTGCCAGTCTTCCACAGAGGAACTTCATAAATGAACACTTAACGTTTACGCATGGTTATGGTCTTACAGTAAGTCCAGTAAATGAAGTTACTCCAGAAGGGCTACCGGTTCTATTTGTAAAGGATCTACCTCCTGAATCTTCTTTGACAGATTTAAATATCGAAACTCCAGAAATCTATTATGGAGAACTAGCAAATGATTATGTAGTTGTGAAATCTGATGCAATGGAATTTGATTATCCCTCTGGTGAAGAAAATGTATACGCAAATTATAAAGGGGATGGGGGAGTCGAGATTTCTTCTATGATTAATAAATTATTGTTTGCATTGAAATTTAAATCTACGAAACTATTTTTGTCAGATGATATTAATGAAAAATCAAGATTAATGATGTATCGGGATATTGATCAAAGAGTGAGGAAAATAGCACCATTTTTGAAGTTTGATTTGGATCCATATCTAGTTGTAACAGAAAGTGGGAAATTGATATGGATTTACGATGCCTATACAACAAGTGACAGATATCCATATGCAGAAAGAGTTTCAGACTTACGTCTAAGAGACTATTCGTCAGATACTCCATTCACAGGGTCTAGCTTAAATTACATTAGAAACTCAGTTAAAATTACGATTGACGCCTATTCTGGAAAGATGCAGCTATATGTTGCTGACTCAACCGACCCCATAATTCAGACCTACCAAAAAGTATTCCCAGACGCGTTCAAACCTATTTCCGAAATGCCACAGGATCTAAGTGAGCACGTACGATACCCAGAAGACCTGTTTGTTTTCCAAACAAATTTGTATTCTGTTTATCATATGGAAGACCCTCAAACTTTCTATAACAAAGAAGATCAATGGCAGATTCCAACCAAACCAGGAAAAGATACGTCAGATCCGATGATGCGTCATATGATAATGAAACTACCAGAGGAAGAAAAAGAGGAATTTATTTTAATGTTGCCTTTTACTCCTAGAGGTAAGGATAATCTCGCAGCGTGGATGGTTGCAAGGAATGATAATGAACATTATGGTCAAATAGTTGTGTATCGTTTCCCAAAACAAAAACTTGTGTTCGGACCACGACAGATTACGAATAGAATAAATCAAGACCCTGATATATCAAGACAAATCTCACTTTGGGATCAAAGAGGTTCACAAGTTGTGACTGGCAATTTACTCGTAATTCCTATTGAGGGATCTCTAATATATGTTCAGCCAATATATATTCGAGCTGAAGGTGGAAGAATTCCTGAACTTAAGCGCGTGATTGTTGCTTATGAAAATAGAATTGCTATGGAAGTAACTTTGGATCAAGCATTAGCACGTCTATTTGGTGAAATTGATGAAACTACAGATACGAATACTTCTACTCCAGATACTATTACAGAAGAAGCTGACATTAGTCTTCTTCAACAAGCTACAGATCTATACAACTCAGCACTAGATGCTCAAAAATCCGGTGACTGGACGTCATATGGTACAAAAATTGATCAGCTTGGTGACGTACTTAACAAATTATTACAGGAACAATAAAGTGACACAATACTATAATCCGCGTCGTACAAGAAATCTATATGATCCAAAATCAAAAGCATCTTTCAATTTAAGTCGTTCTAAAATCGACTTGTTTATTGCGTGTCCTAGATGTTTCTATTTGGATAGGCGTTTGGGTGTTGGAAGGCCACCAGGATTTCCATTCAATCTTAACTCAGCGGTAGATACCTTACTAAAGAAAGAATTTGACACTCATCGTGCCAATGGAACTGCTCATCCATTTATGAAGTCATATGGGATAGATGCTATACCGTTTGCCCATCAAGATATTGATCATTGGCGAAATGCACTAAGAGGCGGTGTAGCATATCTTCATAAGCCAACTAATTTTATGGTAAAAGGTGCTATTGATGATTTATGGATAAATTCTAAAGATGAATTAATTGTCGTTGACTACAAAGCTACGTCAAAAGATGGACAAGTCTCAATTGATGCAGAATGGCAAGAAGGCTACAAGCGTCAAATGGAGATTTATCAGTGGCTTTTAAGAAGAAATGGATTTAATGTTTCTGATACCGGGTATTTCGTATATTGTAATGGAAGAACCGATAAAGAAGCTTTCGACCAAAAACTTGAATTTGAAGTTGATTTATTGCCTTACACTGGCAATGATTCCTGGGTAGAAACTGCAATAACTGAAGCTCATCAGTGTCTATGTACGAATGTACTACCGGAAGCAAATATGGATTGTGACTATTGTCTTTATCGTGATGCAGTAATTGAGGTAACTCCAATTATAAAAAAGCAAAATACTATTCCAAAGAAGAAAGTAGTAAAAAAGAAAACTACTCCAAAAAATGCGACTTTATTTTAACCTTATATTGTGCTGATAGGTATTATAGACCAACTAATATCAATATAGTATAATATGATTAGAAAATTTAATAATTATTTTAATTAGCTATGGAACAATTCAATGAGAATTCAAGACCCTTTCAAAAACAGGTATTCAGATATACTATAATAGCTTTTGTTATTGTTCTTCTAGGTGTGAATGCATTAGTTTACTTTTCTGGAGCTGCAGGTATGACAAATGCTGTAAAATCTTCATTAAAAATAATTGCTGGAAATATTGCTGAAAATGTATCATATTCGACACATGAAGACATAATCTCTAATGATCAAAGAGAATCAAGAAAATATTTAGAAATTAAGGAGTATTTTCAGCATGTAATGGATGGTAATCCAAGAATAAACGATATATATACGCTTCGACCGACAAGTAATCCGGATATAATGACTTTTGTTGTCTCTGGGCAGGAGACTTTTGATGCAAATAATGATAACTTCATAGATGTCACGGAAATCAGCCCCGAAGTAGGAGAGGAATATGACGTAACTGGCTTAGAGGACCTAAAAAATGGTTTAAATGGTCCATCAGTTGATAGATCTTTCACTACTGATAAATGGGGACGGTGGATATCTGGATATGCTCCAATATTAAACGATGATGGTGTTACTGTTGCCTTATTGGGTGTTGATGAGGCTGCATCTGAGTTAGTGGATCGAAAAAATAGCTTACTGATCGCTCTTATGTACATAGATCTAATACTGCTGCCATTAATGATATTTGTAGCAATATTCATGGCACGTAGCGTGAGTAAACCTTTTAGGATATTAGCAAAAGGTATGCAACGGGTTTCACATGGAGAACTGAATTATAAACTTCCTATTAGTGAAAAAGGACCACAGGCGATTTTTGCAAGTCTATTTAATAGTATGATTGATATGTTCGAAAACGCTAAGGATCACGAAAAGAAACATCACGATTTTAATGAGTAACAGATAAAAAGTATGGGTAGTCTTATTGAAGTAAAGAATCTAAAGAAATATTTTGGTAAAGTTAAGGCAGTAGATGATATCTCACTTTCAGTGGAAAAGGGTGAGATATTTGGTTTTCTTGGTCCAAATGGGGCCGGAAAAACTACAACTATCCGTTGTATGATGGATTTTATCAGACCAACAGAAGGGTCTGTTAGTATTCTTGGTCTAGATGCGCAGAAAAGTTCTGTTGATTTAAAAAAGAAGATTGGATATCTCTCTGGGAACTTAAGACTTTATGAAAAATGGACTGGTCGGGACCATATTGATTTTGTCCGTAAATTGAATGGTAAGAAGGATATTGCCGACAAAATTGCAGAAAAGTTTGGATTTGATCCAGAAAAAAAAGTTAAGTCACTTTCGTCTGGGAATAAGCAGAAGCTAGGTATTATCATGGCATTTATGACAGATCCAGAGATTCTTATTATGGATGAGCCAACTAATGCACTAGATCCACTTCTACAAAATACTATGTATGAACTTATTGAGGAGTCTGCTAAAAATGGTACAACAGTATTTATGTCATCTCATAATTTATCTGAAGTTGATCGAGTTTGTCATAAAGTGGGAATAATTAAGGATGGAAAGATGGTCGCAACAGAGAGTATTCGCAATTTGAAGGAAAAACGTCTCTATACTGTGACGGCATATTTTTCCGATGGCTTTGATAAAGATGAATTTAAAATGGAAGGCGTGGGAATAACAAAAGAAATTCCTGGAGGTCTATTGTTGAGTGCTAAGGGTGATATAAATAATCTTGTCGCAAAACTAAGTGCTCATAAGATCAAAGATCTTCAAATTGAGCACGCATCATTAGAAGATATATTTTTAGAATTTTACGAATAATGTTCACTATACTCTGGCGAACAATTAAAGATAGAAAGCTGTCGCTATTAGTATACTGTCTTTCAGCTTTAGGTTTAATATGGATGTACATAGCTCTCCTGCCTTCAATGGAAAAGATGGCAGATAGTTTATTAGAATTGCTTAGTGGATATCCTGATGCATTCGTAAGTATGTTCCCAATTGGCGCAGAAAGTTTTGCTAATATTGAGAACTTTCTTGCAATTGAGAATTATAGTTTTATGGTGCCTATTTTAATGATATTTCTATTGACAGCAATTGCTGGTGTAAGTTTAGCAGGAGAAGTCGAGAAGGGAACAGCTGAAATTGTTTTAGCTTCACCAGTTTCAAGAGTTAAAATATTTTTCGGTAAATACATATATGGAATGATTGCTGTTGTGCTATTTTCTTTATGCTCAACACTTGCGGTTGCCCCAATGGCAGGAATGTATGATGTTGCCTATAAATTGCCAAATTACTTTACAATGTTTACTATGTGTTTACTGTTCGGATGGGTAACTTTTAGCCTTGCCATGCTTTTATCAGCTATTTTTTCTGAAAAAAGTAGAGTATACATGGTGCTCGGAGGTTTATACATAATGATGTATGTTATTCAGATTGTTTCTACACTTAGTGAACAATGGTCAGATGTAAAATATGCTTCCTTTTTTCACTATTATGATTATGAGTCTGCGGTAGTAGACAACATTATTAGCGCATCAAGTATATGGGTATTCGGAATTCTAGCAATAATATTTACAATTGCCGGAGCATACTGGTTTAATAGGAGAGATATAGCTATATAGGTATGTTTACAATATTTATTTCCATTATAAAAGATCGAAAGAAGGCGTTACTCATTTATTGTTTAACCGGAATCGTTTTTCTTTGGCTTTTTATAGCTTTCTTCCCCTTAATGCAAGAGCAGACAGCCAGTGTTGTTGAATTAATGGAAGGGATGCCGGAGGGATTTTTGAAAGCTTTTGGCGTAGAAGAAGAGAGTTTCACAACAGTAGAGGGATTCCTGGCAGCTAAACAATATAGTGCGACTTGGCCACTCATGGTTATCCTACTATTAGTTGCTATTGCTGGTACGACTATTGCTGGAGAGATTGAAAAAGGATCTATTGAAATAACTTTGGCAAGACCAATATCAAGAATAAAAATATTTATTGGGCGGTATCTAGCTGGATCTGCAATGCTAGCTATATTCACAATTTTTTCGATTTATTCTGTTCTACCTTTAGGAGCAATCTATGACGTAGATCTTCAGTTATCCAGCATTGTTAAGTTATCAATTATCGCATTCTTATTTGGATTGGCGGTTTTAAGCTTATCAATGTTTATGTCTGCATTGTTATCAGAAAAAAGTCGAGTCTATATGATAGTTGGAGCGCTTATGATGAGCATGTATATAATGAACACAGTAGCTCTTATTAAAGTTGAATTAGAGAATATAAGATACGCTTCATTTTTCAATTATCTTGATACAAATGGGGCACTCATCCTAAACGAAATGAGTGCATTGTCTATCTGGGTATTTATTTGTTCTGCTATAGTATTTGCCGGTATTGGAGCATATATATTTAATAGACGCGACATAACTACTTAGTATCGTTAATTATGCGTATTGAGTCGACAACATCTACTCCTGAGCCAAAGGAAGAGAGTAAAAAAGAGAAAAAGCCACGTAAAAAAAGAAGGAAGTGGCTCAAGTGGCTAATAATTCTATTCATAGTATTTGGTATACCAACATTGCTATTAGGTGCATCAGGCATATTTAATATTCCAGTTATTTCTCATATTTTTGGTGCAAATAGTCCAAGAAATTTGGGAATTGTTGTAAGTGAAGAAGCATTAAAGTCAGGCTTGAAAAAATTTCCAATTGAACTAAAAAGCGAACCCGGGACATTTACAGGATTAGGCAATAAAGAATTTGAAGGTGAGATTAGCGTCGACTCTGAATACACATCCGAGGAAGTTACTTCCGTTATTGATAACTTATTTTCAAATGCTCCACATGTAAGCAACATTCAGGTTAAATATATTGAAGGTGGAATGGAGGTGTCAGCTTTTGTTGAAACTTATTTGAATGCACCTGTATATGCAAAAGTTGGAGTTGAAAAGGTTACGAATAAATCTATTGATGTTAATATAGAGAAAATAAAAATTGGAATTGTACCTATTCCAGAAAAGTATTATGAAGATGTAGGAAAAGCTATTGAGGATATAGTTAATGGAAGAATGGAAAAAGTTGATAAATTTTCTATTGAAGAATTGGAGTACCATGATGGATATTCACGACTTAAGGGGACAATCCCTGGATCAATTAAAATGCTGGCAGGGGAGCAAGAATTATTTTAGTATGAAGAAAACGATATACATTATACTATCGACAATACTAGGTACTACACTTAGTTTTTTATTTCATGCAATCTTAGAATATAGCTATATCGCCTCTACTGATGTTGAAACAATTCGTTGGTATGGAAGTTTTGGAGGAGGATTCTCTGGTGGTGGCTTTGGAGGAGGAGGCGGCGGAAGTTGGTAGATTGACATTAGAAATTCTAGGTCTATACTGAATAGGCATTTAAATACTAATCTTATGGAGGTATTATGACAGACGCATGTTCTACCTGCGGTAACGAGCCCTGCACTTGCGGAGAGTAGTTTAGAGAAAGGCCCCCATAATGGGGGTTTTTTCTTATTTTCTGATTGCAAAATGACGCAAAATAACGTAAAATGTCTTAATAGAGGTCCTGGAAATAGTACATTAATCCCTCATCATATTATACATAATAGCATCCTGAATTTGTGTAAATTGGATTATTGAAATCCCTTAAATTCATTTTCTATTCATGTCGTATCGTTTGAATCAAAAACTAACAAAATGAAATTTTAATGAAATCAGTTAGATTATTAGGAAGAAAATTTGGTTATACATTTATACTAATAGCACTAGTTGAGTTTATATCTTACGCCGCGTTTTTCAATCCGACGATGAATACGATTGGATTTTTTTTATTGATTCTTGCTGCAATATCACTATCAGTTTGGAAAATCGAATACGGTCTATATTTTATTTTGGCTGAATTAATTATTGGTTCAAAGGGATATCTATTTTCTTATGAAGTTTCTGGTACATCCATTTCAGTAAGGCTTGGATTATTCTTATCAATTCTAGTAGTTTGGTTTATTTCAGCTTTGTTTCGAAAGAAATTCAAATTTGCAAATGTAGGACTGATTAAGTGGTACGGTGTTCTTTTGCTTTTTGTAGTGATTGGAATTTTAGTAGGTTATTTTAATGACAATCCAATTAAGGACATTTTCTATGATGTAAATGGTTGGCTTTATTTTGCTCTACTACCTGTATTCATTGCGGCTATTTCTGGCAAAAAACAGGTTCAGCAAGTTCTACAAGTGGCCTCAGCGGCTGTGACAACCATGCTTCTAAAAACTGTCATTCTTCTTTTCGTATTTTCACATCAAATAGAATTTGTACTGCCAAGCTTGTATAAATGGATAAGAACGACTGGAGTCGGGGAAATAACGAAAATGGAAAATGATTTCTATAGAATATTTTTCCAGAGTCACATTTATGCTTTACTCAGTTTTATTATTGTAGCTTTCATTATTATTAATGTTTCGAGGAAGAATTTTAAGAAAAGTGATTATATTATATACTGGATAATTGGTTTCTCATCAATACTTGTCACATTTATTAGTTATTCGCGAAGTTTTTGGTTGGGTGGAATAGTTGGTCTTGCTTTCCTTATGTATTCAATATTCTTCATAGTTAAGTTGTCAAAGAAGAAATCATTTCAAATAGCATTTGCTTTTGCTGGTGTATTTCTTATGGTCTATATCGCTGTTCTTGGAATTATTAAATTCCCGTGGCCTAATCCTTCAACATTTAGTGGTGGTTTATTAGAGGAGCGAACTAAAGACGTTGCAGAAGAGGCAGCATCTGCAAGTAGGTTTAAGTTGCTTGGTCCATTAACAGAAAAAATACGTGAAAACCCTATTCTAGGATCTGGATTTGGTACATCTGTTACCTACGAGACATCAGACCCAAGGGCACTAGAAAGCAATCCAGATGGGCTTTACACAACTTACTCATTCGAATGGGGTTACTTAGATACTTGGATTGAGATGGGTATATTTGGTCTTATTTCCTATCTAGCATTACTAGTTACACTCTTTAGATATGGTTGGAAGTTATATAGAAAATATGTAAAACATACACTTGAAGAATCATTAATTCTCGGATTACTTGCTGGAATAGTCGTCCTTTCTGCTATTCATTTCACCACACCATATCTTAATCATCCCTTAGGTATTGGATACTTGTTGCTCACAACTGCAATTTTCATATCACTAAATAAAGATATTTCAGTAAAGCATACTCAAAAGAAAGTAAATGATAAATAGAGCACCTCAAATATCGATAATAATTGTTACTTGGAATAGCATAAAATTTCTTCCACCACTTTTCGATTCTCTAAAAAATCAAACAAAGCTACATTTTGAAATTGTTGTAGTGGATAATGGCTCTAGTGATAATTCAGTATCCTGGATTGAAAAGAACTATCCAACAACAGTATTATTGCGTAATACTGAAAACCTAGGTTTTGCGGCAGCAAATAACCAAGGGATTAAGATGTCAAAAGCTCCATATGTTATCCTTTGTAATACAGATATAGTGATGGATAATAATTACGTTGAGGAGTTATATGAAGCTATTGATAATAACCCTAAAATTGGCTCTATAGGAGGAAAACTCCTAAAGGCGGATCAAGACTTGAATAACATAGGTGATTCTGATACTATTGATTCGACTGGAATTGCTCTTTATAAAAGTAGAAGGGCGATTGATCGTGGTGAGAATGATAAAGATACAGGTCAATTCGATATTTCAGATGAAGTATTCGGGATTTCCGCTGCCCTTGTTATGTATCGTAAGGATGCTCTCGATGCAGTTTGTGTTAATGATCAGTATTTTGATGAGAGCTTTTTTTCATATAAGGAAGATATTGACCTTGCATGGCGCCTTCAATTATATGGATACAGTTCAAAATACATATCATCTGCAAGAGCATTACATGCAAGAGGAGTTTCCAGAAAGACTGATATTTCTGACAAGGGGACCATTATTAACAGGCAGAGTAAATCACCAAAGGCAAATTATTTATCATATAGAAACCACTTCTATGTTCTGATAAAGAATGAGGATTGGAAGAATATATTTCTTAACCCCTTCCTCATCTGGTATGAATGGAAAAAGTTCATCTATTTATTAATACGTGAGCCTACTTCTTTAAAAGGAATATTTAGCTTCTATAGGAATCTACCTCAAATGTTAAAAAAGAGAAATGAAATTAGGATTAGATCTAAAACAAGTAATAAATATTTATCAAAGTGGTTTCAATGACGTTATCAATAGTAATTCTTAATTACAAATCTGAAGGGCTAGTTAGATATTGTTTATCAAATATCCTTAAATCAGATTTGCAAATTAGTTATGAGATAGTTGTTGTAGATAATGCATCACCAAATAGTGGAGTGCGGAATTTAAAGAATGAGTTTTCTAATGTAAAATTTATAGAGCTAAAGGAAAATAGAGGGTTTAGTGCAGGAAACAATGCTGGAATAAAAGTAGCAAAAGGTAAGTATATTGTAATCATTAACCCAGACATAGTAGTTTCTCCAGGATCACTAGAAAAACTCGTTGACTTTATGGATAATAATCCAAAAGTTGGTTGCGCTGGGCCAAAGCTGATGAATCCTGATGGAACTGTTCAAAATTCATGTCTAAGATTTCCAATTGGAATTATGCCGTTCTATAGAAGAAGTCCACTAGGTAAAACTAAGAAAGGACAGCGATACCTCAGAAATTATTTGATGCATGATTTTGATCACAATAGTAATATTCCTGTCGATTGGCTTTTTGGTGCATGTATTGTGGTAAGAAAGTCCGCAATTGATGAAGTTGGTCTAATGGATGAAGGATATTTCCTCTATATTGGTGATACTGATTGGTGCAGAGTGTTTTGGGAAAAAGGTTATAAGGTATATTACGTTGCTGACTCTGAGATGATTCATTACCACCATCGCGAATCAGCTACAAATCCGGGAATAACAGGAATTTTTAATTACGTAACGAGAATTCATATAAAGGACTTTATACATTACACGAGAAAATTTAAGGGAAAACCATTACCAACAAAAAACTAAAATTATAGATATACTATGTCAAAAAATAAGCATCTAACGAATTTTGCAAGGAAAAGTAAAAATTCAAAGAAGAAGTCTACTCGTTCAAAAAAGTGGTTATACTACGTTGGCGGAGTTCTTCTTCTATTTATCATTCTATTTATTTTGAATTATCCATACGCAAAGTCCGCATATTCATATGCTTTGGATGGTCAAGAAGATTTCATCAAAGCACAAGGAGCCATAGGTGCTCAAGATTTTGTTGGCGCAAAAAAAGCATTGTCAACAGCTGAAGAGAAACTAAATAATTCTAAATCAGAATTCAGTAAGCTAAACAAATTTAAATTTATTCCTATCGTTGGAAGGCAAATACGAGCTGTCGAAAATATATTGACTGCAACTATTCAGCTAGGATCTGGGTTGCAGGATCTTGCTGATCTTGGTGATGAAGTTTTCTCGCCACTAAGTGAAGATGGGGAAGCTATTAGTTTGTCAAGGATTTCACCTGAACAAACTGAAAGAATTTTGAAAGCAATATATGAATCACCGCCGTTACTTCAGGGTGTGAAGGCAGATATTGATCTTGCTGTAAATACAATAAGTAATATCCCTGATACTGGCTTAATTGGATCTATAAAGAAGATCGTAACTCCGTTAAAGGAGCAACTCCCTGCAATACAATCTGGACTTGAATTAGCTATTCCTGCAGCAGAGGCAATCCCGCAAATAGCGGGTTATCCAACTAGAAAAACTTATTTATTTCTATTACAGAACAATACTGAATTAAGGCCAACTGGTGGGTTCATTGGTACATATGGAATACTGAAACTTATAAATGGAGAAATAGAAAACTTTAAAACAGATAATATATATAATCTTGATACTCCATTTCATAATACTTTGATTGTAGAACCGCCTTGGCAACTCCAAAAGTATTTGAAAGCCGACAAATGGTTTATGCGCGACTCTAATTGGTCACCGGACTTTCCAACAGCTGCTACCCAGGCAGAGTGGTTTTATCATAAAGAAGGAGGAAAAGAAAGTAAAATTGATGGTGTTATAGCAGTTACACCAACATTCATTGAATCACTAATCAAATTAACTGGTGATATTAAAGTTAATGGTCTAACATTCACATCTGATAACTTTATTGATACTCTTCAATATCAGGTTGAGCAAGGATATTACCGACAGGGCATATCAGAATCTGAGAGAAAAGAAATTATTGGAGTATTATCCTCAAAGTTACTTGATCAAGTTCTTGAATTACCTTCAGATAGGTGGGCAGAATTATGGGAAACTTTTCAAAAGGATATATCTTCAAAACATATTCTAATGTATCTTAAAGATAAATCGGTGCAACAGGTTATAACTGGTCAAGGTTGGGGTGGAAGTATACGATCAACCGAGGGTGATTACTTTCTAGTTGTTGATGCGAATATGGCTAGTCTTAAGACGGATCCTGGAGTCTTAAGGACAATTAATTACTCAGTTGAGGAAAATGATAATGGTGACTATATTGCAACACTAAAAATTAATTATGATAATCAAGGAACGTTCAATTGGAAATCTACCCGCTATCGAACTTATACAAGGGTATATGTTCCGCTAGGCAGTGAACTGCTCGCACATAGTGGTGTGATGGAAAATGATAAACTACATGGCGGTAGAGCAGGTGAAGTAGAAGTTATTGATGAATTTGATAAAACTGTGTTTGGTGGATTTATTTCGATTGAACCTCAGGAACAAGGTGAATTGATTTACACCTATAAACTACCAAAAGCAATTTCAGATCAGACAGAAAATGACGAATACAACCTACTTGCGCAGAAGCAGGCTGGAACACCAGCGTATGATTTGATAGTGAATCTAGATTTTGCCAAAAAGATAGATTCATTCACTCCTATTGACAAAGGAGAGCAAGATGGGCAAAATAAAGTGACTTTCCCTACTAGCCTTGGGCAAGATAGTGAATTTAATGTAATATTTAAGTAATGTCTAGAAAAATAGGAATTGACCTTGGGACAGCAAATACGCTGGTTTACGTACCAAAGCGTGGTATTGTTATTAATGAACCGTCAGTTGTTGCTATTTCAATTTCCGACAAAAAAGTGCTTGCAGTAGGGAATGAAGCAAATGAAATGCTTGGAAAAACACCTGATACTATAGTTGCATCAAGGCCACTTAAGGATGGTGTTATTGCTGACTATAAAACTACTGAAAGTATGTTGAGATATTTTGTAAACAAAGCTCTTGGTGGTGTGCGACTTGTTAGACCAGAAGTCATGATAGCAGTTCCTGCTGGTATTACATCTACAGAGAGGAGAGCAGTAATTGATGCGACTCTGCAAGCGGGTGCTAAAGCAGCATATATTATTAAAGAGCCAATAGCCGCTGCGATTGGATCAAATATCCCAATTGGTTCTGCTTCCGGACATATGATAATTGATATAGGGGGTGGTACATCAGAAATTGCCGTTATTTCTCTTGGTGGAATAGTAGCAAATACTTCAGCACGAATTGGTGGAAATGGATTTGATTATGCAATTTCAGAGTATGTTAGAAAGAAATATAACTTAGCAATTGGAGAAAAAACTGCAGAAACTTTGAAAATAAATATTGGATCAGCATTACCACTAACTGATAAATTGACGAGTGATATTAGAGGTAGGGATATGGTAACTGGTCTACCAAGAACTATTACAGCAACTAGCGATGATGTAACAGAAGCAATACAAGAGGAATTGAGAGGCATAATTTTGGCGGTAAAAGATGTTCTACAAGAGACTCCTCCAGAACTTTCTGCTGATATTATTGATAGAGGTATGGTAATTAGTGGTGGCGGGGGACTACTTCGTAATATCGATAAGCTTCTAACAAGAACTACTGGGGTTCCATCATATGTTGCAGATGACTCATTACTTTCAGTCGCTAAGGGAACTGGTATTGCACTAGAAAACCTTGATTCATATAAGCGTAGTATTTTAGAAACAAAATAAATTCATTCCAAAAAGCATGGTTATTGGAATTGATGCTTCCCGGGCAAACGAGATTAAGAAGACCGGTACAGAATGGTATGCATATCATCTGATCCAGGAATTTAAGAAAATCGCTGATCCAAATGATCAGTTTGTTTTGTATTCAAAAGAGCCATTGCGTGGAGAGCTTGGGGTGTTACCCTCGAACTTTACAAGTAAAGTACTGAAATGGCCGCCAAGATTTCTTTGGACTCAACTCAGGCTTTCATTAGAAATGCTAGTAAGTAGGCCTAGTGTTCTATTTGTTCCTGCGCACACAATTCCTATTATTCATCCTAAAAATACTGTCACTACTCTTCATGATGTTGGATTTGAGAGATTTCACAAATTGTATTCAAAAAATTCAATTGGATATCAAACATCATTTGCAAAATGGTTTATCAATATACTAGTCAAAATTTTTACTCTTGGTAAATATGGGAGTAATGAATATGATTATCATCGCTTTTCTGCCAGGTTTGCACTCAAACACGCAAAAAGAGTTTTAACTATCTCGAAATTTACAAAAAGGGAAATTATGCAGCTCTTTGATTCCAAATTTGATAAAAAAATTAGAGTTATTCCTCTTGCTTATGACAAAACTAGACTAGAAAATAATTATTCTGATTCAAATATCAATAATGTATTGATGAAATATCATATAAGACAGCCATACATTATGTACATAGGTAGACTAGAAGAGAAGAAAAATATTTTAGGGCTAATTGATGCCTTTAAAACTCTTAGAGAAAAATATTCATTCAATGGTCAACTAGTGTTAATTGGTAAACCGGGATATCGCTTTGAAGTTGCAAAGCAAAAGATAGAAGAGTACAGACTCGAAGAGTTAATTATCCAGCCAGGTTGGGTTACAGAAGAGGAGAGAATTATCCTACTTAAGTCTTCTGCTGTTTTTGTCTTCCCAAGCTTTTATGAAGGTTTTGGTATTCCACCTCTTGAAGCAATGGCTTTGGGAGTTCCTGTAGTTGCCTCTAATGCTGCATCAATTCCAGAAGTAGTTGGCAATGCGGCAGCGTTATTTGATCCTAGTGATTATTATGAGATTGCGAAATCACTTAACCGCGTATTAAATAATGAAAGTGCTCTTCGTGACATTCTGATTGAGAGAGGATATGAACGAATAAAGAAATTTAGTTGGAGAAAAACTGCAAAAGAAACCTTGATGCAAATACAAAATACTGTTAAATAGTTGACAAAAACTGTCTTGAATGGTGCGATTAATTGTGGTATGATTGGTTTATCCTCAAATGTGAGGCTGTTTTAAAGTAATGCATCTGTAAGAATGCTTTTGATATGAAAAATAGAGACAAATTCATTGGGAATAAACATATTGTTGAATATTTGAATCGCGCATTGCGTAATCAATCATTTGTACATGCATACCTTTTTACGGGGCCAAGCAACATTGGGAAGTTTAAGCTTTCACTTGATTTTGCAAAATCTGTCCTTTGTCAAAACACAAATAATATAATATCAAATAAATCCTGTAATGAATGTGATTCATGCCTTCAGTTTGATAAAGGGGTTCATGCAGATTTTCATTTATTACAAAAGGATGATGATAAGAAGAATATTTCTGTTGAATCTATTCGGCTGTTTCAAAAGAAGTTTTACCGAACATCGCTTTTAAGCAAAATGAAAGTTGGCATTATAGATATGGCAGATACTTTGAATATTGAAGGCGCAAATGCACTTCTAAAAACTTTGGAAGAGCCGCCTGGTAAGTCAATAATTATATTAATCTCTGAAAATTTTGATTCGCTTCCTTCTACGGTTGTATCGCGTTGCCAGATAATTCCTTTTACTCAAGTAGCAAAATCAGAAATAATAGAAATGCTTGAAAATATCGGTTGTGATAAGTTGAAAGCGAAAACAATTTCTTCATTATCATTAGGAAAGCCAGGTATTGCAGTAGAGTTTTTCAAAAATGTCAAAATTTATGAAAATCATAAAGAAAATATTCGCGAATTAATTCAGCTCCTGTCTAAAAACATTCCAGATAAATTTGGTTTTATACAACGCTCCCTTGGAACAAAAAAATATCAAGAACGCTTAGACGAAGCTGTTAAATTGCTAGGTCAAATCAATATAATCATGCGTGATTGTATGCTCGTCAAAAGTGGGCTTGATCAGCAGATTATAAATGTTTCGGAATTAGCTAATCTTAAAAAGATTTCGGGAAGCTTCAAATATTCTGACCTTGTCATGCATCAAAAGAAATCCCAGTCCATGATTAACAAACTATCATATAATATTAACCCTCAATTAGCATTGGAAAATTATTTTTTAACTATGAAACCATATGCGTAAAAGACATTTTTCTATAATCGTATTACTGTTTGTCTTTGTTGTTACTGGAGGCGGATGTATTAGTTTTTCATCCACAAAATCTGTAGATGGTGGGGTATTTCGATCGGATGATAGCGCTGAAACATGGGTGCAGAAGGTTTTTGTTCGACAGGAAAAAAAGAACACTGTCGCAATTAATAATGTAAATGCCAAAACTATTCTATTCCATCCTGATGATGAAAATACAATCTATTTGGGTACGGAGGGGAATGGGATTTGGAAAACCACGGATAGAGGAGAGCAATGGACAGCATTTGGTGTCACTTCTGGTAATTATTCAACTATTAGCATAGACCCACTATCGCCAGAAACTGTTTATACAGCCACTGGTTCTAGTATTATTAAAACAGTTGACGATGGAAAAAACTGGGAAACAATTTATCTTGAACCCAGAAATCAACCAATCGTATCAGTTAATGTAGATTATTATGAAACATCACGTTTAATCGCTGCTACACAGGATGGCCAAGTAATTGAAAGTATTGACTATGGCGAGACTTGGACAACACTGGAAACAACTTCTCCGCTGAAAGCAATAATAAAAAAAATGTATATCAATCCTTCAAATACACGGATCGTTTACGCTGTAGCAAATACAGGAATATATAAATCTACTGACAAAGGTAATAATTGGACATCAATAACGGAAGATTTCGTAAATTATACTGGAGCAGAAACAGTAAACTGGTTCACTTTCACTGAAAAAGATCCAGATATACTTTACATTGCAACAAATTATGGAATTTTGAAGAGTCCTGATGCAGGTGCAACATGGCAACCAATAACCACGCTTTTTCCTTTCGGTTCAGTTCCTATTTCAACGGTAGATGTAAATCCAGACAATCATGATGAGATCTACTTTACAATTGGAAAAGTAATTCATAAAACTACAGATGGAAGTACTACTTGGAAGACTATTGAAACATTTCCTTCAGGTAGATTAATTACTCATATTTTAGTTGATCGTGAAACACCTGAAACTATCTATACAGGTACATATGCACAAAAGAAAAAGTAATAATTTAAAGAAAAAATAATGGAACAAATTGACAATTTTAAATTGGATGCCGAGAAAGCAATAGAACATCTAAAAGCTAATCTTTCAAAGTTCAGATCTGGAAGAGCTACGCCTAATCTAGTTGAAAATATACCAGTCGAATGTTATGGTAATACATCTCCACTATCTCAACTTGCAACTATCACAGCTCCAGATCCAGGATCATTAGTAATTCAACCATGGGATAAATCTGTAGTTAAGGAAATTGAGAAAGCAATTCATGCTTCTGATATTGGTCTATCGCCAGTAAATGAAGGTCAACTTATACGAGTTAGCATCCCTCCTTTAACAGAAGAAAAGAGAATTGAATTGGTAAAACTAATTAATGAAAGGGTTGAAGATGCGAGGATTGCTGTTCGCAATTCAAGAGAAGTAACAATCAAAGATTTGCGATCTCAGGAAAAGGACAAAACTATTTCTGAGGATGATCTATTTGCAACCCAAAAAGACTTGCAGCAAGAAACGGATTCCTATATTTCACAGATAAAGGAGATTGCAGAAAAAAAAGAAAAAGAAATAATGACTGTTTAAAATATGATAACTATACTTATTCTAGTAGTAGTACTAGGCCTAATAATATTTGTCCATGAGGCAGGACATTATTTTGCGGCAAAAAAATTGGGGGCATCCGTTGAGGAATTTGGTTTTGGTTTTCCACCACGAATATTTGGGATAAAGCGCAAAGGTACTATTTATTCTATTAACTGGATTCCTTTTGGTGGTTTTGTAAAGATTAAAGGTGAAGGTGGTGGCCACAAGGATGAATCTGATAGCTTTTCTTATCTAAAAATTTGGAAAAGAACTGTGATTCTATCTGCGGGAGTGTTTATGAATTTTGTTCTTGCAGTAGTTTTACTCAGTATTGGTTTCTTTATAGGTCTCCCTTCAGTTGTAACAGATGATCTTCCAAGAGATAGGATGAGTGATGAGAAAATTCAAATTCTTTCAGTTCTTGAAGAATCTCCTGCATTTGATTCGGGATTTGAGGTTGGTGACAATATATTGACGATTGACGATCAAGTATTTGCATCTGTTGATGAATTGATTGCATACACTTCACCAAAATTGAATGAAACTATTCATATTGAAATTTCGCGTGGCAAAGAGATTATTGCTACTGATGTAACATTGGAGGATTTAGATGATTCAGGGGTTGCTAAGATGGGAACTGGTTTGGTAGAAACAGCTATTGTGTCTTACCCATGGTACGAGGCTATATACCAAGGAATTAAAGCGTCAATTTCTGTGACGTGGCAAATATTGATAGCGTTTTATGATATTATAAAAAATCTTATTGTTGCACAAACAGTACCCTCAGAAATATCTGGTCCTATAGGAATAGCAGTGATGACATCTAAAGTTGCTAAACTAGGATTCATATATTTACTTCAATTTACAGCTCTACTTTCAATTAATCTGATGATTTTGAATTTCTTACCTTTTCCTGCACTAGATGGTGGTCGAGTGTTTTTCTTGATGATAGAAAAAGTACGCGGTAAACCGATTACTCAAAAGGTTGAATCAATGATACACACAATAGGTTTCTTCATGTTGATAGGTCTTGTTGTTTTAGTTAGCGTACGTGATGTTTCTAGATTCAAGGATAGTATTTTTGGATTTATGAAAAACTTAATAGGATAATATATGAAACAGTCAAAGCTATTTCCAAAGACGAGTAAGACCGTATCTCGAGACGAAGTAAGTAAAAACGCACAACTATTAGTTAAGGCCGGCTTTATAAATAAGCTAATGGCAGGAGTATATACATACATGCCACTTGGCTTGAGAGTGTTGAAGAAGGTTGAGGATATAATTCGTGATGAAATGAATGCAATTGATGGTCAAGAGATATTTATGCCTGCACTTCATCCATATGAAAATTACGTCACGACGGGTAGGGAAAATATAGATGTACTATTTCATCTTGAATCAGCGTCTGGAAAAAAATATGTACTTGGTCAAAGTCACGAAGAGGTAATTGTACCCTTAGTAAAACAGTATATTAACTCCTACAAGGACCTTCCTCTTCATCTATACCAGATCCAGACAAAGTTTAGAAATGAGCTTAGGGCTAAATCTGGTATTTTGCGTGGAAGGGAATTTATGATGAAAGATTTATATTCATTTCACAGAGATAGTAAGGATTTTGATAGTTATTACGAAAAAGCGAAAGTTGCTTACAAAAACATATTCAAACGTGTTGGAATTGGAGACTATACATATCTTACTTTTGCTTCTGGAGGAACATTTTCAAAATATTCACATGAATTTCAAACACTAACACCTTCTGGCGAAGATTCGATTTATCTGTGCAAGAAATGTCAAATTGCAATCAATAAAGATATTATTGAAGAGCAGAATTCATGTCCAGAATGCGGTGCTGAAAAGCTGGAAGAGAACAAAGCTATTGAAGTCGGAAACATATTCCCACTCAAAACAAAATTTTCGAAGGCATTTGATTTGACCTACACAGACGAAAATGATAGCAAGCAGGAAATAGTAATGGGATGTTATGGGATTGGACTAGGTAGAGTATTAGGAACTATTGTAGAAATCAATAATGACGAGAACGGAATTATTTGGCCAACTGACGTTGCACCATTTAATGTCCACCTCGTGAGTATTGATGCAAACGAGAAAGCTGATGCTATTTACTCTACTTTACAGAAAAAGGGTGTTGAAGTATTATATGATGACCGCAAAGAATCAGCTGGATCTAGGCTAAAAGATGCTGATTTAATAGGAATACCAGTGAGACTAGTGGTTAGTAAGAAAACTGGTGATAAAGTTGAGATGAGGATAAGGAAAGACGGCAAAACCACATTATGCACATTAGATGAAGTAATTGATACGATAAATAATAAGAATGTTTAATTCATTTTTCGGAAGATTTTCTCAGGATCTTGGAATTGACCTAGGAACGGCCAATACTTTGGTTTATGTAAAAGACAAGGGTATCGTTATAGATGAACCTTCTATTGTTGCAATCAACACCAGGACAGATCAGATCCTTGCGGTCGGAAGTGATGCTAAAAATATGATAGGGAAAACCCCTGCTCATATTGTCGCGACTCGTCCACTCGCTGATGGAGTTATCTCTGATTTTGAAGTTACTGAAAAAATGCTTAAACACTTTATTGAGAAGGTCCACAGAGAATCTTTTTCTATTCTTCCGAGACCACGGATAGTAATTGGTATTCCAATGAGTGTAACTGAAGTTGAACGCAAAGCTGTAGAAGATGCAGCGCTAAACGCTGGAGCGCGTCAAGTTTTCTTGATTGAGGAACCGATGGCAGCGGCGGTAGGTGCTAGACTCCCAATCCAAACTTCAACTGGAAGTCTGGTTGTTGATATAGGTGGCGGTACAACTGAAATTGCCGTTATATCTTTAGGTGGAATTGTTACTTGGAAATCCTTAAGAGTTGCAGGAAATGAGTTGGATAGCAACATCATTCAATATGCACGTGACAAGTTTAATCTACTACTTGGCGAGCGTACAGCTGAGCAGATAAAGGTTGAAATAGGTTCTGCTTTTCCTGAAAAAGAAGTTAAAGAGGCAAAAATGCGTGGAAGAGACTTAATAACTGGTTTGCCAAAAGAAGTAATAATTAATTCTGCTCAACTCCAAGAAGCACTTTCAAGAACTGTAAGATTGTTTATCGATAATATTAAATCAACAATCGAGGCAACTCCACCAGAATTAGTAGCTGATATATATGAGAGAGGTATGATACTCACCGGCGGGGGAGCATTGTTACGTGGTCTAGATAAGGCAATTCAAGAAGAAGCAAAAATTCCTGTTCATATAATAGATGATCCATTAACAGCGGTTGTAAGAGGCACTGGTCTTATATTAGAAGATATAGAATCAGTGAAAGATCTATTTGCTCTCTCAACACAAGAAGATAGTCCTATAAAATAAATAGCTATACAAGCGCATGAGGCAGAAAATCTTTAATGTGCGAATAAACATATTTCTCCTGATTGCAGTAGCCATTGTGCTACTAGTTTTTTTGCACACTACTGGCATTCTGCGCCCAGTAGAAAATACAATTTTTTATGTTCTCCGTCCTGTTGAAAAAGCTGCCTATAATGCTGGACTTAAGTTCTTTGCTTCAGAGAACATTAAATCAATTGAAGATTTAGGTAAAAGTAATCAAGAATTACAAAATCAGCTAAGTAATGCGCTAATTGAAAACGCCCGTCTTCATTCATTAATGACCAAGAGTGAAGCTCTTCAACAAGAAGTTGAATACTTGAAGTCAAAAAATTATAAATTTGAAGTTGCGCAGATTATTGGAAAATCACCTCATGCTGGAACACAAATATATATTCTCGACAGAGGAACAGATGATAATATTCAAATTGGGATGCCTGTAATTTATCGCGACGGAGTTTTGGTTGGCAAAATTGTTGACTCAGATAAGAACTCCTCGAAAATGATTTTGATTACTGATTCTAATAGTTCTATTGGAACTTACATACAAAATGAAACAAATAGTCCTGGTATCGTCATGGGTAAACTTGGTCTTTCTTTGGAGATGCAGCTTATTCCTCAGTCAGAAGAAATTAAAATTAATCAAATAGTTGTAACTTCTGGAATTGAAGAGAGTATCCCGGAAGGGTTAGTAGTAGGCCAAATTAGCTCGATCTCAACTCAAACAGAAGAGTTATTTCAGACAGCATCTATCGAATCTCCAATAACATTGGATCGATTACAAGTTGTATCAGTAATAATACAATAAATGTCCAGAAATATTCTTATTGGAATTATGGCAATTGTGGTGTTAGTTATTCAGATCAGCTTCATTGATCCATTTACCATAGGAATTCCACCCATTAGCATTGTGCTATTATTTCTTGCACTACTTGCTTTCCGTTTGGAAATCATCCCACTATTATGGTGGTCGTTTTCACTCGGTGTAGTTCATGAGGTATTCTCGCTTCTTCCATTTGGAACATTTACTGTCGTTACCATATTAACTTCAATAGCTTTATATTACTTATTAAACACTATATTGACTAACAAGTCTCTATTTCCTTTTGTACTGTTAGCAATAGTGGGATCTATCATTTACAATCTTCTCTTATTGCTTTCTTCTGTCGTTTTCTATGCCATGAACAGTATTGAAATCTCCTTATATCAGATACCTAATCTTTGGACCGGGATTCTACTGCAAGCACTTGTAAATGGAGTAGCTGCTTTTATATTATTTTTACTTTTGCGTTCACTCACCAAGCGTTTTCAAAACCAATTTTTAGTTCGAAAATAACCATGAAACGTTTTAATCCATTTGATGTATACGGAAGCTCTGAAGATATAAGAGACAGTAATGTTGGTAACTATACTCAAAATGCAAGTCTCGGTAACGACCTCCCGGACTCTAAATATAGTTCTTCTGCATTAAAAGTTTCTGTAGAACTATCAAAGCTTCGAATAATTTTTATAATTTTGATATTGGGAATACTCATATTAATTCTTCGAAGTCTTTGGTTTCAAGTAGTTAGAGGCTCTTATTACAGAGAAGTGTCTGAGGGAAATAGAATTAGAATAGAGACAATTAAGGCAAGAAGAGGAGTCATGTATGATCGGAATGGTGAGTTACTGGTTCGAAATGTTCCAAATTTTGCTTTAACTATTATTCCTGCAGATCTCCCTAAAGATAAAATGGAAAAATCCCGGATACTTAATTCCATTTCAATAATTCTAGACATTTCAATAGCTGACCTAGAATTAATGATAGAAGAAGATTTATCATTTTCATATGAACCAATTACTATCATGGAACATATTGATTATGAAAAGTCATTATTACTCCAGATAAAAAGCAACTCCATGGCTGGTGTTTCACTTTCAATGCGCGACAGTAGAGAATATACACATCCTGTCATTGCCGCTCATACTGTTGGATATACTGGTAAAATATCCGCAGAAGAATATGCAGATACACATGATGGGGAATATCTTTTGACTGATTATATTGGTAAAATTGGAATCGAATATTACTACGAAGAACTCTTAAAGGGTGTTGATGGTAAGAAAAGAATTGAAGTTGATGCACTTGGTAAAGAAAAAAAGATTGTAGCAAGTCAAGAGGCTGAATCAGGATCAAATCTGACACTTACAATAGATATTGGTCTGCAAGAGGTTCTATACAATAGCATATCTAGTGCTATGGAACGTTCTGGAGCACCTGGTGGCTCGGCAATAGCAATAGATCCACGTAGTGGAGAAGTGCTGGCGATTGTAAATACACCAAGTTTTGATACAAATGATTTTACCAAAGGACTACTACCAGAAGAATTTAATAAACTACTTGAGGATCCAGCTAGACCACTCTTTATGAGAAGTATTACAGGTCAATATCCATCAGGCTCAACAATTAAACCTGTAATCGCGGCTGCTGCTCTACAAGAGGGTGTGATTACCGGAAGTACATCGGTATTAAGTACTGGTGGAATAAAAGCAGGGCCCCAGTTTTTTCCTGATTGGAAAGCTGGTGGACATGGACAAACCGATGTTCGAAAAGCAATAGCCGATTCTGTTAACACGTTTTTCTATCTTATTGGTGGTGGTGATGAGGAAACAGATGGATTAGGCGTAGAACGAATTGTAGAATATGCAAAGCTTTTTGGAGTTGGAGAAAAGAGTAATATTGATCTACCCGGTGAGTCAACAGGCTTTCTGCCAACAAAAGATTGGAAACTTGAAACAAAGGGTGAACGATGGTATCTCGGTGACACTTATCATCTTGCAATTGGACAAGGTGATATACTAGTTACACCCCTACAAGTTGCAAATTTCATAGCTACTATTGCAAATGGTGGAACTCTTTATAAGCCTTACTTAATCCATTCTGTTAGTAAAACGGGTTCCGATATATCTTCTAAAATTCAGCCGGAAGTGATTAGAAATAACTTTGTTAATTCTGCATATTTGAAAATTGTTAGAGAAGGATTACGTCAAGCTGTAACTAGCGGAAGTGCTGTTGGCTTGCAAAGCTTACCAATTGCAGCCGCTGGTAAAACAGGGACAGCTCAATTTGGTCCAAGCAATAAAACTCATGCTTGGTTCGTTGGATTCGCACCATACGACACACCTGAAATTGTAATAGCCGTCATTGTTGAAGAAGGTGGTGAAGGCAGTTCCATTGCACTTCCGGTAGCCAGAGATGGATTGAAATGGTATTTTACTCAGTAACCTCATACCTACTTGACGAAGTTATTGATATTGCGTATCCTTAGAACTATCTTAAAATTGTAGAGCTATTATAGTTTATCTAGAAAATAATGAATGATAATAATACATTTATCACAAAAGAAGGTCTCGAGCGTCTAGAACACGAGCTCGATGATTTGAGAAAAAATAGAAGAAAAGAAATTGCAAATCGTATTCGTGAGGCAAAGGAACTTGGTGATCTTTCAGAAAATGCTGAATATGCCGAAGCCAAAGATGAACAGGCTTTTAACGAAGGTAAAATTATTGAACTAGATTATGTCATAAAAAATTGTCAGGTAATAGAATCTGGCAAGGTTTCTGATTGTGTAATTGTTGGATCTAAAGTAAAAATATCTGCAGATGGAAAAGAATTTGAATATACAATCATTGGTTCAAATGAGGCCGATCCATCAAATGGACTGATTTCAAATGAGTCTCCTATGGGCAAGGCATTTCTTAATAAAAGAGTAGGTGACATTGCTGAGGTAAAGCTACCTCAAGGAGATAAACATTTCAAGATTGAATCTATAGAATAGTGGTTTTTGAAGTGAAATTGCCCCGCTTTTTTGCGGGGTTTTTAATTTGAAATAACCTATAAACAATGGTATACTGTCAAAAGCAATTAATCTGAATAATATATATAAAATGGTGCAAACTGATTATCAAGACGAGGAAACAACTAGAAAACAAAAACTAATAAAACTCCGATCAGAATTGGATACTCCTTATCCTTCAACTGTTCAAAGATCACACACAATCAAGGATATTCAGGATGATTTTAAAGAACTTGAAAAATCTGTTTCTGATATTAAGGTTGTGGGTCGCTTAAGAAGTATTCGGAAACATGGCGGTTCTACCTTCACGCATCTTGAAGATGAATCAGGAAAAATGCAAGTATATTTTAAGAAAGATGAGGTCGGTCCTAAAGCTTATAGCTTCTTTGGTGACGCTATAGATGTCGGTGATTTTATCGAAATATCTGGGACATTATTTGTTACAAAAAAAGGTGAGGATACTATTCTCGCAAAAAGTTTTGCTTTGGTTTCCAAGGCAATTATGCCTCTCCCGGAAAAATGGCATGGTTTGAAAGATATCGAAACGAGGTATAGAAAAAGATATTTAGATCTTTTATCAAACTCTGAAGTAAAAAAGATATTTTTGACTAGAAGCAAGGTTATACAATTCATCCGTAATTATTTTACAGAAGAAGGCTTTGTTGAAGTAGATACACCAATACTGCAACAAGTTGCTTCTGGTGCAATTGCTAAACCATTCAAAACACATCACAACGCTTTAAGTACAGATCTTTTTTTAAGGATTGCCCCAGAAATATATCTAAAGGAATTAATTGTTGGTGGATTTGAAAAAGTATTTGAAATGGCTAGATGCTTTCGTAATGAGGGTATTGACTATGCACATAATCCAGAATTCACTCAAATAGAATTTTATTGGGCATACAAAGATTATGAGGCACTTATGAAATTCACTGAGGAGCTGCTATACAAATTAGTTAATGATGTAAACGGTTCATCTAAGGTAAATTATGACAATCATGAGCTGGATTTCAAACCACCATATGCACGAGTTGATTTCCAAGAATCTCTAATCAAAGAATGTGGAGTTAATTTGGATAAATATGATGAAAAAACTATTTTGAAGATTGCAAAAGAAAAGGGACTGAAAGTCGAAAAAGAATGGGGGAAAGGAAAAGTCGCAGATGAACTTTTCAAAAAATTTGTTAGACCAAAACTTATTAACCCAACATTTCTTATTAACCATCCCATTGAATTATCACCATTAGCAAAGCAAATTCCTAATAGACCAAACTATGTTGAAAGATTTCAGATAATTCTTGGTGGCACAATAGAATTGTGCAACGCTTATACTGAGCTGAATGATCCTATAGAACAAGAAAAGAGATTTAAACAGCAAGCTAAACTTACCCAGAAGGGTGACGAGGAAGCTATGAAGAAAGATGATGAATTTGTTGAGGCATTAAAATATGGAATGCCTCCGACTGCAGGATTTGGGATGGGTATAGAGCGGCTTGTCAATGTGATAACAAATACTCACAATGTTAAAGAAGTTATACTTTTTCCTACTCTAAAACCTTCGCATAATGAATAGACAAGAGGCTGATGATTTTTTGAAACAGCACCTAGATAATATAAACTTATTGAAGCACTCATATGCTGTCGAAGTAGTAATGCGTAAATTGGCAAATCACTTTGATGAGAATGAGGATGACTGGGGAATAGCAGGACTTCTGCATGACATTGATTATGAACAAACAAAAAATGATCCAGAAAAACACTCATTGGTAGGTGGTGAGATGCTTAAAGAAAAGGGGATTAGTCAAGCAATTGTTGATTCTGTTATTACTCACAATGAATCGCACAATATACCTAGAGAATCAATGATGGCGAAATCTCTATACTGTGTTGACCCACTAACCGGATTAATCGTAGCAACCGCACTTGTTCTTCCAGAGAAGAATATGAAGTCTGTAACTGTCGAAAATGTATTAAATAGGTTTAAGGAGAAATCATTTGCAAAGGGTGCAACTCGGGAAACTATATTGAAATGTAAAGAAATAAATCTATCGCTCGAAGAATTTGTATCTCTGGGTGTCGAGGCTATGAAAACAATTAGCAATAAGTTAGGACTATAATATGAAGGTACTAATAGCAACTGCAAATCCAGGAAAGCTTGAGGAATATTCTAAACTTTTTAGTGATGCAGGAATTGAAATTGAAACACTTAAAAGTTTGAATATCAAAGATGGATTTGAGGAGAATGGACAAACATTTACAGAAAACGCGCAGGGAAAGGCAGTGTACTATTACCAAATAGCTAAAATTCCAACAATTGCGGAAGATTCGGGCCTTGAAATAGATTACCTAAACGGAGAGCCGGGAGTAAAATCGAGACGCTGGCTTGGATATGAACTTTCTGATGAAGAAGCCCTGAGATTATTAAAAGAGAAAGTTCAAAATATACCTCCAAATATGCGGTCAGCCCACTTCACTGCAGTAACATGTCTAGTGAAGACAGAAAATGAAATTCACACAGTACACCATGCAATATCTGGAAAGCTAACAGAAAAAGTGCACAAATATTTTCCACCTGGATTTCCTTACCGTGCACTATTTCTTGAAAAAACTTTCAATAAATATATAATGGATCTTTCGGAGGATGAATTTAGGCAGATTGATCATCGAAGGAAAAATATTGAAGAAATAATCAAATATTTGTAAAAGTATGCTGGATATTAAACTAATACAAAATAGTAAAGAGGAAATAGAAACTGCTTTATTAAAACGCATGAATAAAAATGATCTTGATTTGGATAAGATTATCAGTTTAGATAATAAAAAAAGAGAGCTTCTAACGAAGAAAGAGGCTTTGCAATCGAAAAGAAATAAAGGATCAAAAACAAAACCTAATAAGCGTACTGTAGAAGCAATGAAGACTATTGGATCTGATATAAAGAAACTAGACAAGGATCTTGATAAAATAAATACTGATTACAATTCATTAATTTCTGCACTCCCCAATATACCTGCAAATGATGTAGTATCTGGAGGAAAGGAAAATAACAAAGTTCTGAAATCATTTCGAGAACAACCAAAGTTTGATTTTGAAACAAAAGATCATATTGAACTGGCAACAACATTAGGACTGATCGACTATAAAAGATCAGCGAAGATGTCTGGATCTGGATTTTGGACATATACTGGAGATGGTGCGCTACTTGAATGGGCGCTTTTGAATTATTTTATTGATTTTCATAGAAATCACGCTGATTATGAGTTTATGATCCCACCATATCTTTTAAATCAGAACTCTGCGTATGTTTCTGGACATTTACCAAAATTTAAGAAAGATTTATATTGGACAGAAGATGGAAAACTTTGTCTAAATGCAACAAGTGAAATGATGCTTGGAAATTATCATGCTGGTGAAGTTTTTAGTATTAGTGACCTACCAAAAAAATACTATGCTCTATCTACATGTTTTAGAAGAGAGGCGGGAGCATATAGAACAGAGGAGAGGGGAATGATTCGAGGACATCAGTTTAATAAAATTGAGATGTTCCATTTTTCTAATCCGGATAATTCATGGAAATTATTTGATGAACTAGTAAAATATGCTCAGGAATTAATAGAAGGTTTGGATTTACACTATAATACCGTACAGCTTGCAGCGGGGGACACCGGGACTGCTATGGCAAAAACGATTGATCTGGAGGTTTGGATTCCTAGTATGAATTCATATAAAGAAGTTTCTAGTATTTCTAATGCTCTCGATTATCAAGCAAGGCGTGGCAATATACGTTTCAAAGATAAAGATTCTAAAAATAAGTTTGTACATACTTTAAATGCTTCTGGTTTGGCCACTAGTAGAGTTTTCCCGGCATTATTGGAACAAAATCAACAATCAGATGGTACTGTTAAAGTTCCAAAGAAACTCCAACAGTACATGGGCGGTCTAAAAGTGTTAAAAAGTAAATAAGGTATGTCCGATAATCTTTCCTGGGTTGAAATTGATTCGAAAGCACTTTCTCATAATCTAAATGAGTTTAGATCGGTTATTGACTCAAAGGTTTTGCTAATGCCTGTAGTTAAAAGTAATGCCTATGGTCATGGGATTGTTGAAATCTCAAGAGAACTATCTCAAGCAGGGGCTGATTATCTTGGAGTGGTGAATGGCGATGAGGCACTACATATACGTAGTAAATCCATTGCAACACCCATTCTCGTTCTAAGTTACTATTCAAAAGATCAGATTAAAGATTTAATCCAGCAAAGTGTTGATTTAGTCGTTTATGACATTGAAACTGCTAAAGAGATTTCAAAAATAGCATCTAACTCAAATATCCATGCTAAAGTTCATGTAAAAGTAGATACTGGCACTTCTCGATTGGGAGTTTTGTTAGATGATGCTAAAGATTTTATAGAATTATGTTCTGATTTAAGCATGATTGAGATAGCTGGAGTATTTACTCATTTTGCTGACTCTGAAAATTCCGATTGGACATTTACAAACGAACAAATTGTTAAATTTAGAGATTTACTTTTTGCTCTCCAAAGAATGAAAATAAAAATTCCTCTTCCTCATGCCGCGTGTAGTGCTGCCACGCTTGCTGCTGCTGAAACACATTTTGGTATGGTCCGAATTGGCATATCTTTATACGGATTATGGTCATCCGAGGAAAGTATGGAAATCATCAAAAAAAAGTACCCAGACTTAGACTTAAAACCAGTCCTTACATGGAAAGCAAAAATTATTCAGATTAAGAATATTCAAAAAGGCTCACATGTTGGATATGGATGTACTTACAAAGCAAAAAAGAATTTAAAAATTGCAGTTTTGCCTATTGGCTATAACGAGGGCTACAATAGGCTCTTGTCAAACAAAGGCACAATCCTTGTTAAGGGCAAAAAATGTCCAATAATAGGAAATATTTGCATGAATCTTTGCATGGTTGATATAACTTCAGTTCCTGATGTAAAAGTGGGGGATGAGGTTATAATAATCGGTAAGAAAGGTAAGAATAAAATTACCGCTGAAATGATTGCTGAAGATACAAATACTATCAACTATGAGGTTGTAACTAGAATAAATTCGTATATACCACGTATAATTGTTTAATATTTTACGACGCTTATATGATTAATAAGAAAATTAGAGTAGGGGTTATATTTGGCGGTAGATCTGGTGAACACGAAGTTTCTATTGTTTCAGCCGAAAGTGTTATAAGTGCCCTTAATAAAGATAAATATGAAGTTATTCCAATTGGCATAACAAAATCTGGAAAATGGATTGCCGGGGAAAGCGCTATCGAGACCTTGAGATCAGGTTCGAAAGTTTCCTTACCTAAATCAGAAAAGATTATAACTCCAGATCCGAACAACAAGGGATTGGTATCAGTTGCTCAAAATGGTTCTGTAAAAAACGAAATACTTGGACTTGATGTATTGTTGCCGATCATACACGGACCTTATGGTGAAGACGGGACATTACAGGGCCTACTCGAACTTGCCGATATACCATATGTTGGGGCTGGAGTATTAGCTTCCTCTGTTGCTATGGATAAGGTGGTATCAAAACGCTTATTTATCCAAGCGGGACTACCTGCACTCCCGGCCGTTAGTTTTCTAAGAAGTGAATGGAAAACCAACAAAACAGAAATACTGCTAAACATCAAAAAAGCGCTTAAATTTCCAATTTTTGTAAAACCTGCGAATTTGGGATCATCAGTTGGAATTGGGCTCGCAAACAGCCAAAAAGAGCTTATATCGGCAATTTTAGAGGCCTCACGCTATGATAGAAAGCTTTTAGTTGAACAGGGTCTCAAGAATCCTACAGAAATAGAGATAAGCGTCTTAGGTAATGATAATCCAGAAGTATCAGTTCCTGGTGAAATAATTCCTAGCAACGAATTTTATGATTATGATGCAAAGTATATAAGTGAAAAATCCAAGGCTGTAATTCCGGCAAAGTTATCAAAAAGTGTTCTAAATAAGATCAATAAAATGGCTATTGAAGCATATACAACAATTGATTGCTCTGGTATGGCAAGAGTTGATTTTCTTATTGACAAAGTGACAGATAAAATATATTTGAATGAAGTAAATACAATTCCAGGCTTCACTTCAATAAGCATGTACCCAAAACTGTGGGATGCGACCGGCCTTCCTTATTCGAAACTTCTAGATAAATTGATTAAGCTTGCAATTGAACGCTATAATAGCACAAGAAAATCACTCACGTCATACAAACCTAAAAAAAACTGGTATAAACAAAAATAAATAATAAGCATGTTCCGTAGCAAACGAAAAGTTAAACAACCTCGTGGATTTCGAAAGAGGGAAATCAAGGTTGTAAATAAGGCAGTCTACGAAAATCCATATTTCAAAAGAAAGAAATCTGGACTTATTTTGCGACTCTTTGGTAATTATAAGCAAATATTACTATACATTATCATAGGGGGATTAACATATTTGTTTTTTTATTCCCCATTTTTTCTTATTGACCAAGTGGAAATTCGTGACAACCAGGAATTAACCTACGATACCATACGTTATGAAATAAATAAGGACTTTGTAGAGCGACGATTTTTTGTATTTAGGAAAAGTAATTTTTTTATCTATGATACAAATGAAGCTGAACAAAAATTATGGGATACCTTTGTACTAGACGAAGCAAAAATTACAAAAAGGTTCCCAAATAAGATTATTGTTAATCTAAAAGAAAAAATTCCTAATCTAACTCTTACTACTGGTAATGCATTTTATTATATGGACCTGAATGGAGTTGTAACTCATGTTGTACCAGAAACTGATATCAAAGAACATTTCCCTAAAGTAGAGGATATGAACAAAAGAAGTGTTAAATTGAAAGACAAGATGATATCTAAGGAGGTTATTGATGCGATATTTGTCTTGAAGGATAATTTTGGCACTAAAACTAATTCAGAGATTGATAGATTTTTGATTCCAGAATCAACATGTGCTACAGAATTGATAGAAGAAGAGGAAGATCAATCTAATGATGACGATATATTGAACACCAATGGATCAAATATAAATAGTAATAAGTCTACGAAATCAAAAAATAGTAACTCAAATGCAAATATCGCTAAGAATGAAATAGAATGTGATCTTGCAACAGTTATTCAGGATATTGCAGTTTTAACAACTGAAGGTTGGAAAGCATATTTTACAATAAATGATGACATTGAAACACAACTAGAACGATTGAAAGTTTATTTATTGAAAAAAGCACTGGACAAGCAAACAAGAGAGAATATAGACTATATTGATCTCAGATTTGGTGAAAAGATATACATAATGGAATAGTAAAAAGCCCTTATTCTAAGTTATTTAGTGAATACCTATATTTAACCGTCGCATAAGGTTTATTGTGCGACGCTTTACATATAACAATATATAGGGACTACTACGTCCCCTTTTTATTTATGGACAGTAAATAATGAAATTACATTAACTAGAAGGCAAATATTTCATAGGATCGTCAGGTAATCCATCGATCCTTACTTCAAAATGTAAATGCGCACCAGTACTAAATTTGCCAGTTCCTGGTGATCCTGGCATTCCACCGGTTGCTCCAATAATATCACCTCTGCGTACAAACTGGTCTGGTACAACATCAATCCTACTGACATGCCCATAAACTGTTGCCAAACCGTCACCATGAACGATGAGGATATAGCTGTAACCTAGGCCGGAATCCTTTGCTATTGCAACATATCCAGAGGCAGCTGCTTTTAGTGAAGTTCCCTGTGGGATTCTAATATCAATGGCATTGTGTTGGAACCATCTTATAAATGGATAATCACCGCAATGAAATCCACAAGAGATACCTAGGTATGGATTAACTGGCCATGAAAGTGTCGCTTCACCAGCAATTATCTCAGCTCCACTACCATCATACTCCTCCCCTTCTAAACGCTGACGCATTTCTCTTTCCAAGTCTGTAATAGCAGAATTTGCTTTGTTTTGTTCACCCTTAACTTCAGTTACTAATCGCTGAAACTTATCTTCATCCATCTGTGTGTCAAAGAGAAGCTGATCTTGATATGACTGCTCCCCTGCTAGATCTTGCTTCTCTCCCTGTAATTTATTTCGCTCCTTCTCAACTTCTACCTTCTTTTCATCCAAATTTACTGACTGTTGTTCAAGTCCTTCTTTAAGTGTTTTTAATGCGTCTAAAGAATCCTTCGTTTTATTACCCAACTCTTCTATGTACTGTAGTTGTAAAAAATAGTCAGAAAAATTTTCGTTAGAGATTACAACTTCCAAATATGTCTTCTGATCATGCTCATACATTTCTCTAATTATTTCACCGAGATCTTCTTTCTCATAGTCAATTTCTTTCGACTTCTCCCCTATTCTATTTAAGAGATCAGCAATTTCCAATTCCAGCTTTTCTATTGTAGTTTCTTTCGATAAAATATCCGTTTCTTTTTTTACAATTCGATCTCCAATCAAAGAAATTTCATTCACTATTGTTGCTTCTTCTCTTTGCTTAAGAGCAATATTCTTCTTGTATTGATCAATTTTAAGTTGTAAATCATCTATTTTGTCTTGTTTTTCATCTATTTGATCAGTAATCTCTGTTACTATCTCTTCTTTTTCCTCTTCTGTAATCTCTTCGCTTTCCTCTAATAATGCCATGCTAGGAGTAAACAAAAAACTGGCAATAAACAATGCCAATCCAAGCGTATATAGGAGGTTTTTGCTCTCTGTTTTTGTTTTAAGCCAAAATAGCATATCTGTTATTTTAGTGTCCTATAGTATACCTTGATTTGACTATTTTGACAAGCCAGCTTATTCATTAAGTTTTTTGGCTAATTGCTCTATAAACTCTGACTTCGCTTTTGTGTACTCCACTCTATCATCTGGGTACTTTTTTGAAAGATGTTGTTTCAGAATAGCATATTTCTCAGCGTCAGCCGGATTTTTTATAAGATGGTCTCTAAAATCTAATCTATTCCAAAGTTCCGAATCTTTTTCCACCATATGAATATGATGTGTCCTCTCCCCTCTTTCATTGCGCTTAATAAACCACGCATAAAAAGGTGGATTCTCGCCAATACTTGGACGCCAGAAATATTCATATCCCTCCTCTTGCAATATTGGAACAATTATTTTCTTTACCTTTTTCAAACTTTTTACTTCGACCAACATGTCTATAATAGGTTTTGCGGAAAGGCTTGGAACAGCAGTACTGCCAAAATGTTCAATTCGCTTGATTATTGATGAAGGCAGTTTGGAACGCAAAAAATCTGCCTCAGCCTCAAACATTTCTGGCCATTTTGAATCATAAGAAACTATTTCAATCTTTTCCTTAACTAATTCTTCAACTCGCTTTTTCTGATCATTATCCATTTACATTTTCTTTATATTAGATTGCTGTTTCCTGGCAGGTGCTATCGATACATCCACACTCAATAAATCCCGGGTCCCAGACAGTAGGGTCACAGCTTGGTCTAAAATTTGCAACATACACCGCATTTATATCTTTAGTATTGGCACATAGTACTTCACACGTATTTGTTGAAATGTACATCCTACAATCGCTGTCAGTTTCACAAGAGAGCTTTACTCGATCTGGAATAGCTTTTACAGTGTTTGTGTTTGCAGATTCATTACCATTATTCCCAGATGCAAAAATCAAAACAAGAAGTGCAATTACAATTAGCAAAATCACTATAATTGAAATATATTTTGAATTCATAATTTGTCCTAAACACTGTTACAATACTTAGTTTATCATACTGTAGCATTTTTACATATAAAAATAGGACCTAGGCTATTGCTCAGGTCCTGAAGATGCAGTTGATTTGGTTGCAGACGAAGATTGTAGAAATGCCGAGAGAAAATGACCCCAAATGCCATTAGGGATGTCCCAACGCATAATCCCCATATCGATTAGCAATTTTCCGAAGGTGATATCAGCATCGTACATATCAGCATCTTGAGGAACAATTCCCCCCTTCCTTTTACCCCCATTTTTAAGAACAGGAATGAAATGTCTGATACCCGGATCTTCCTCAGCGTTCTCCTCTACAAAGACGAGATACCTTGCTAATGTTTCCGGGGAATCGAATTCAACTCCCAACTTTTTGTCAGACCTTACTTGTCTGATACTTGGTTGATCACTGGTCAAAACACACCCCCTTGTTTTCGACCCCTGTGTGCTAAAAAGTTCTTGTGTCTGTATTTAATTGCATTTTAGAGTTTTTGTCAAAGCGAAAACACTCTAGGCTATGCTTAGAGTGTTTAGGTAAACGAAATTAAACTAACTATGTTTTAAGATGTTTCTTCCTTAGCGCGCTCATCATCTTCTCTAATCTTGGGCTTATTTTAACTGGATATCTATTCTTTTTGTCCACTACCTTCAATCTATTGGGAAGCTGAGTTAATTGCTTATCAACATGGTTTTTTATTGAATCCAAATTTGGTAGTTTATATGTCAGCTTTCCTTTAGTCATTACTTTCTTTAGCAGCGGTGTTCCAAACTTCTCCTTCTCATGAGCAATTGTATCCCCAACCATTTTTCCATTCTTGAATTTTCTGAATACTTGTTTTCGTGCAGGATAACTTTCTTTTCCAGGTGCTAGTTTTGCATTGTATGTAATTTTCTTTCCTCTCCTCATTTCTACCAATTTCAATACCGCCTCCAATTTTGGATAATCTGCCGATGTTACTAACTCAGTACAGGCTAAAACATTCGTGATTGGTGCATTGTGCTCAGCTAGTTTTTGCATTTTATGCTCCTCAAAATTACCAGCCAAAGTTATGCCAATATTTTTTAAATCTGCTTTATCAAGCTCTTTTCTTACATATTTTGCCTGTCTAATGAAATCGTATACATCCTTCCCACTATCAATAACGAGACAACCAATAGTACGTCCCTTTCCTTCCTTTTTGAGCTCAAGTGCGACTGTGATTGCATTTTTTACACCTTGTTTTACATCGTAAGTATCTATCATGAAATCTAGTTTATCAAAGACGCTTGTGGCAGCACGCATCGCATCAATTTCAGTTGGAAATGATTTAATAAATGCGTGATAAGCTTTTGTGCTAACTTTTGAAACAGGCAGGTTAAATTTTCTTGCAAACGTTGGCACCAATGATGATGGAGATCCAAGCAAATATGCAGCTCGTCCAAACTTTAGCGAGGATTCATTGGAATGTGCGCGCGTCACGGAACAAGAAAGTGATTCAAATTTTCCCTGCGTAGCTAAAACGCTTCTTACAATCTTTGACAGAAAAATTGTATTTGAAGTCAAAGCATTTATCAAAAAGAAGGTAAACAAATTAATTTGCCAGATTGGACCATCAAGTCGAACTACCGGTTCGTTAGAAAAAAACGCAGTCCCCTCTTTCATGGCATAGATATCACCAGAGAATTTAAAGTTGCGCATTAATTTTGCCATTTTCGGAGTAATGCTTTCATTTTTCAAAAGAAAATCAACTTCTTCTTTTGTGTATTTCCAATCCTTTATATTCTCCAACATTTCTTCCAAACCGCCAAACAGTAAAAAATTCCTATGCTCCGAAATTCCTCTCACAGAAAGGTCGTATGTCGCTACGATATTTTCCATACCTAGCTCAACCCACAAAGAAGAGATAGAAAATATTTGGTTATAATCAAATAGCCTTATATCATCCGGCATAAAATAGTGATTTGAAAGTTTTGCTTTACCTTTTGTCTTTTTCATATTTTTCCTAATTATTTTTTGTAATTGGTATTATTCACAATTCATATCTGATTTGAATACCAATTATTCACACTAATATATGTTATTTTATCACAAAAATAGTTTCACGACACTGGCCGCAACTACAAGTGCAAAAAGCCTCTCAACCCATACATTACCAACTTTCATGCCAATATGAGCTCCGAACCAAGATCCTAAGCCTCCGGCAACAAACATTGTGACAGCAAATGGCCAATTTACCAGTCCAAACACAATAAACGAAATTACTGCAACGATATTAGCAATCAGACTGGTTGCCTTATTGGTAGCCGTTGCCTCTATAAAAGTAAGCCCTCGAGAAACATACCAATACCTCATAAACACACCCTTGAATCCAAAAAGCGCACCCAACAAACCAGCGATACTAGATAAAAACCTAGGAACAATCCCAATATTGGTATCTAGTACTTGTTTATCTCTCTTTCCTTTATTTCTTTTTGTTAACAGAACAATAAGTGAAAGCAAAACAGAGATTCCAATTAATTTTTTGAATAAATCCTGATCAATAATTACAACCAAATACGATCCAATAAATGCGCCTGCCACAACCCAGGGCGTCATGGTTCGCCACATCACCCAGTTAACCTGCTTGTGTTTATGAAATTTTATCAAAGAAAAAGATGATGACAGTCCGCCAGTTTTCATGGTTGCTAAAGCAACTGAAGGATCAAGTCCAACAATAATAATCAACAAAGGGAGTAAAACCATCCGGCCACCCCCTACCATTACACTGATTATTCTTATACAAAAAGTTAAAATAAATACTATGAGATAGTCAGACATTTATTTCCAGCTTCTTTTTTTGTTTATTTCTTCCTTATCCCTAAACGCTTTTTCAAGATCAATATCATAACGATTTGCAATTTCAAGCAAATATATCAAAACATCTGCCAATTCGTTTTCTATTGTTCCAACATCAGAATTATGATCAATTTTAATATTTTCTGATTTGCGAACAGCTTTGAACAATTCACCCACTTCTTCACCTAGTAAAAGGCATTTCTGAATTGTAGGCTCATTATCAAATCCTCTCTCTGTTTCCATTTCACTAACATATTTTTGAAAATCTTTTAGGATTGGCTCTTCTTTGAGTGAAAGTATGGACATAATTGTAATATTTATAATTAAATGTTGATTACTATTTCTTTACCTCAAACCGGAGTACTGTTTTTAGCTTCTCCGGCGCTACCTTCCTGGCATCAGACAAATATATTTCCCTATGTTTTCGTGACGATCTTTTTAAACCCTGCTTCTTTGCAAATTCCTCCATCAAGTCAAAGCTTACTGGTTCACTATCATAACTGCCATTGTGCAGCATCTGCACACACTTACCTTCCTCTATTTGTTTAAATTCTACCTTGTCCAACAATTCGTGTGGCTTCTTTTCTTTTACTCTTTTCAGTACTTCTTTATAAAACTCCTTCGTCACAAATTCTGGTTGTCGAATCATCAAATCAAATACTAAAGTATTCTTATCCAATTTTTTTATTCCCTTTTTCTTGGCTTCTTCTGTTATATCCCACACACCCTCAAGTGGGTAAACAGTATATTCAAAGAATCCCTTAGGCGCAAATTCGCCTTTTTTCGACATTCTTACACCATATGACATAGAATATAGAACGCCAATGTATTCCCCAAAAAATGGATCATTTGGATTACCTTGTCCATGAATCGTAATGAAACTAAATTTGGGAATCTCTACTACTTCTGGTTTGTTTTTGGGTAAATATAGTTGTTTTTCCTTCTTTTTCCATTCATGTTTCATATTATTTTTCCCCTTTCCACTCAGCAAAGAATTCTTCAAAATATTCCTCCATAAATTTCTGTCTAGATTTTGCCATTTTCTTTGCTGTTTTTGTGTTCATATGATCTGCCAATCGCATAAGTTTATTTTTAAAATGGTGCACAGCAGAGGGGTCATGTATTTCATCATCATAATCTTCGCCTTCTGCAAATGGAATATCTGGTTCCCACATTGGAATCCCATGAGCACCATTGTATGTAAACGTTCTCCCGACCCCAATAGCACCTATTCCGTCCAAATTGTCAGCATCTTGTACTATTTGCGATTCTACATCTTCAACTGTTACTCCCTCTTTTGAAAAAGCATATTCCTCATGAAACTCTACGCAATGAAGAATTTTCGTTTTCTGATCTTCTGTTAATTCCAATTCATCAAGAAGCTCTTTTACATTCGGCAGAGAATCTTTTGGTGAACAGCGCTTTCCAGTCTCGTTTTGAATTATTCTATGTATATCATGCAAATACGCCGCAATACCAATTACAATGCGATCGCCGCCTTCTTTTTCCTGAAGCTTCAAAGCAAGATTAAGAGTTCTTTTGAGATGATGAATGTCATGTCCACTACTTTCTTCGTGAAACATTTCATGTATCCTCTTTTCAAGTTTTTCTAAAAGTCTTTCCATCTATTTATGTCTTTCGTTAAACAACTTACTTGGAAAATATACCAGAACATCTATACCCTTCAATTCTATCATTTCAAAATCCTTACGCAACATAAGTGTAAAATTACCATTCTCCATTAAATATTTCTTTTTGAAATCTTCATATTCCCCTACTTTGAAATCTGGTGCGCCGCGCTGTGGTCTTGTCGGATCAGGTCGCCTAATTTTCAGTACTTTCAGAGGACCAGCTTCTGTTTTAATGGGATTTTTCAAAAGAATTGTTTTTCCAGATTTAGCTTTGTGCTTGTCAACAATCTCTCCAAATTCTTGAGTATACTCCATCATATCCTGATATTCTGCTTCATCCTCTGCAAATATTGCCAAGTAATCTAGGGTAACAGGAAACTCGTCAGTATTTGCATTAATCGCTTCTATACCATGTTCTACTATATGTTTTATAATTTTCTCAAATTTCCAATGATGCATGCCTATTCTCCTTCTCGATCAATTACTAATTCAAAATCGCTCAAGGCAATTAATTTGTGATACACATTTGATGGTATATCAATTTTTATCGGCGCTTTTAGAATTTGTGTTTCTTCACCTACTGTAGCTTCCACCTCACCCTTTACTAAATGAAATATCTCATGTTCATCGTGAGTATGGTCAGCGCTTATAGTCCCCTTTTTTCTGAAAATAAAATTGGACTTACCACAGTCCAAAATAACCCCCCGTTCATCAGATTTTATTACATCAATTTTATCTAGTAACATACTGTTATTTTAGCACCAAAATAGCAGTTTATCAATCTCAACAATTGTAACTATTTTTGTTTAGATGGCCATCTAATTGCCAATATTATTGTATCTTCCAATGCCTCTGCAGTATGATTTAATTCGCAATTGTCATATGTAATATAATCCCCAGTTTCAGCCGTAATTCCTGAGATCATATCAATGGGCTTTTTTTTCGCTACTTTTTCTGTAAATCCTTCATATAGTGCTTAATCCTTTCTTCTATTTCATTCAAAATTGATACTCTCTCATCAACTGTCTCTTCTTTAGCATCTGCAATTTCCCAATGCTCAAATCTCTTAACTTCCCATATTGTTGTAAAAAAATCACTGGAGACATCATTAGCCACGAGAACTATAAGATCAGCCCAATCGATTAGCTGTAAACTAAGACCAATAGGATCACCTTTGATTTCTATATCAAGCTTCTCGGCAGCCTTACCAATGTTCGAATGCTTAGTATATCCCATTACCAATCCAGCACTTTTCGCCTTCAATTTGTCATTGTTATTATATTTCCCAAAAAATTGTTCTGCAGCTTTGCTTCTGAAACTATTAAATTTGCATACAAATAAAATATTCATACTATTATTTCCTATCTAAACGAGTCAAAATATAATCATGCTCTTTTCTAAGTGATATTTCACCTTCACGTAGTGCTATTCCTTCATTGATAAGCGGAATAGATAGATCTTTGATTCCTGTTAATATTATATCCTCTTTTGAACGGTAAAAGCAATCATGAAAATCGCCGTAGCCACTTATATGATAATGGCATAATCGATCAGCAAATGCTTTGTGAAATTCTTCAGAAGATTTCATAGTACGGTCATTAGTATAGATATGATTTACATCACAAACCCACTTTGCATTTGGTACCTTTTCAAAAACTTTTTCCATATCCTCTACAGTTTTACCAAACTTTTTTCTATCATCCATATTTTCAAATGCTAAACGGTCCCCCACTTTCTTACTCAGCCAGTCAAAATCTTCTACTAAGTCCGGATGAAAAAGAATTGTGTCCGCGTCTATCAGATCAGCAATTTCTAATATCTGTTCAACAATCTCTTCTCCATGACTTGATGGATAGTCAATCCATTCTCTTGAAGTTTTATCTTTGTTATCAGAAACCAATGCAGGCGCATGCACAGACACATAATTAAAAGACCGTAACAAATCAATTGTCTCTTTATTTTGCTTTATCTTTAATCTTTTCGCTATAACATATCCAACTTCTACTGCATCTTTTTCTATTGAGCTTAAAATTTTTACTTGTTCCGATAACGGTAATCCAGGTATGTTATCACCAATTGAATATCCTAACTTGATCATATTTATTTTCTACCATTAATCTCACACTCAGCACCCGAGCAAAAATCCTCCGTCTCTAGCTCTATTGTGGAGTGTTCAATATTGTGTTTCGCTAATATATCCTTAATTCTCTTTTTGGTGTCATTCGGCTTTTTAAATGCCTCATCCTCAACTATAATATGTCCTGAAAAAATATTCGTTTCGCCATCAAGGGACCAAATATGTAGATCGTGCACATTCTTTATTCTTTGCACTTGAAGTAGTTCTTCTCTAATTTTGTCTATATTAATACTATCTGGGACACCCTGCATAAAAATATTCATTGTAGCTTTTAGATTTCGGGTTGCTCCCCAAAGCACAAATAATGTAAATCCAATTGTCATTATTGGATCAATTATTTCATTTTCCCAGAAGTACATAATTACACCTCCTATGAGAATTGCAACCCAACTTAGAACATCTTCCAAGAAATGCCATGACAGAATTTTTTCATTCTGACTCTTTCCTTTTTTCAATCTCAACATCCCAATACCGTTGGCTATAATTCCAATTACCGCTAACCAAATCATCCCTCCTGCGTTTATCTGTTCTGGATTTAGTAACCTTGGTATTGCTTCAGATATTATAAATATCGATCCACCAATTAGAACGACTCCTGCAAACTGCGCAGCAAAAAGAGATATTCTCTGATATCCATATGTCCTTTTTGCATCGGGTGGTTGTTTAGCTTTTTTTTCTGCGATCAACGAAATTACAAGCGTAATACTATCTCCAAAATCATGAAGAGCATTTGAAAGGATCGCTAAACTATTTGTCCATAGCCCGCCAACAAGCTCTATTGCCGTGAAAGCAATATTGAGCATCGCTGCTACTTTTATATTTTTTTCTCGACTGTTGTTATTATGTGAATGCATATTTTAATCAATAATATCAAAATCCAGTATTAATGGGAGGTGGTCTGAAATATCAGTATCGATTACTTCAAAATTGTTTACTTCTATCATTTCGTTAACAAGTATATAGTCTACAACACTGTCTCCCTTCTTAACGTCATCTTTATAGTCCGACCTTGTTGTGTTTACAATTTTGTACTCATTTATTAGATTTCTAAACTCCTTATTCATAATCTGCATACTTTCAGTATCCGGAAATAAATTGAAATCTCCTACAATTATTGTTGGTATGTTTTTTCTTTTTGCCGCATTTAAAACATATCTGCATTGAGCAATCGTTCTTTCACTGTCTAGCTTTCCTTTGGAATACAAGCCATGCAAATTGAGTACTTGTACGGTTCTGCCATCTATATCCAGCTCAACTATTTGTACTGACCTTGGATGATCTTCAGTGTGAAAATTCGCCCATTCAAGCTCCAGTGAATATTGCTTATGGTAGTGCTCGTTTGTTGCATTAGTAATAGGAAATTTTGAGATAACCTCATTCCCCTGCTCGACAAAACCATTAAAGTCCCTATGCATTTTTCCATTTTTTCTCATTGCATCCGCAATCCACTGCGGACCAAAAAATGAATATGGCATCCTTTTCGAAATGATTTTTTCTATATCTGATTTTGATTTGTACATATCAAACACTGCGTCATCAAAATGTCTGATAATCTCCTGGAAAGCAACAATATCCGGTTTTTGGGATTCAATAAATTTTCCAATTGCCTTGGAGTTATCTATTTTTATTCCGATATTAAAGCTTATTAGTTTCATTACTGCTTAGTATTTATAATTTTGTTTAATAAAGTTTTACCCACTATTATATTATTCTGGATATGTATCTACAGGTAATCGGGCAATATGACACCAAATATCTCCTTCTTCTTCAGCGATTTTTTCTACCTCATCTTTGTAATCTGGCAAATCATATGGACCATTGTACATATTCAGTAGTTTGGCCTCCACAGATTCGGCCGCAATTATTTTAATGGGTAAACTGCCGAAAGCTTCTTCAGCTATAGAAAGATTTGATTGATCCACAACGAGGTAATCAATTTCCTCTGGGTTAATATCCCTGTCAATAATATCTTCTTTACTTTGATTATCTGTTCTCCTGGAAATCTCAGCTTTATCTGATCTCAGAATAAATATCATTGAATTCCTTAGTCTATTTTCAACTTCTTCTTTCGGTAATTTTTCCGCTCTATCTATCTCCTCCCCACCTCTTTCGAGAACAACTCTAAAGAAGCCATTTCTCCCATAAAACATTTCGTCTCCTATATCATCAGGAGTCAGCTCATATCCTCGAATATTGCTATGTTCGTCAAGTGAAAATTCTTGGAGATTATCCATTGAAGTAAAATCACCCGGTGTTGATGACGATTCCTGCAGAACTCCGCTTTCAATTGCCGATTTCAATGTTAAAAGACCATTTTGAGCATAGGAAGCCATAGTTTCCTTTCGCTTTTCCGCATCTCTTTCCTTGAAATGTTCAATAATTTGCGCCTGCTCTTCAGGAGTTGTTTCTATCCCAGACCTCTGAAGATATGTAATCACCTTTTCATGCAAATCACGATCGAGAGAATTCTCTATCAAGTATTTATTGGAAATCATAAGCTCCTTAAAATGCTCATCTGCTCTAAACAGTTTATGAGCACCAACATCATCTACTTTTGAGACAGATCTAAGCAATGCAGTTATTGTCTCAACTGTTTCTGTTTTTTCAGTTGATAGTGTGCCAGTATCTTTTATCTCATCCATCATGGCAAATAGTCTTGTCATTGCTTCATTTGGGTCGAGATTTTCAAACTTAATTTCTGTCACATCTTTTCCAATTTCCAATCCTAACTCCTGACGAACTTCTCCCAATCGCTGTTCATCTTTGGCACTTTTTTCTGCAATTACTTCTTCCATATTTGCTAATGGTTGCTCATCTGCATCATCTTCGTTAGTTTCAGGGAGCACTTCTAAATCACCACCAGATTCTAACTCCGGCTGCTCTGGTTTCATTGTCTCTTCAGTAAAACTTATTAATTTCATTCTCTTTTTTCTGGTAAATATAAAACTATCTCATCCACGCTCTCACCTATTCCCTTGGTAGTGTCTATTTCCACGCCATACGTGAATTCACTAGTCTTCTCGTGAACTACGATCGCTGCATCTTTCCCTTGAGACACTTTTCTGTTCTCATCTCGCTTAATGCAAACATCCAAAGGAGCGTTCAAGGTAAATTCAAAATGGGGAAAATCCAGTTTTTCAATCAAATCCTCTATTTGTGATTTCCAATAAAAATTACTGTCAAATATCACTGGCTGTCCTTTTTGTAGCGCTTCTCTAGCTTCATCAATTACTAAAGAGTTCGCTTTTAAGAAATCCTTCTGAGAAACATAACCCTCTTCTTCTTCAGTATAAAGATCATTATCCTCCAAAACCTTATCCACATCAAAATGCTTTGCATTTATTTTTTCTGCTACCTTATCGGCAATAGTTGTCTTTCCACTGCCAAGTGGCCCGCGAATTATTATGAAGTAGCTCATTTATTCTTTAGCATCTTTATCATTTTCTAACCGCCATCGATTCACAGCCTGATACGAACCCAATTGCGCGTTATGAACATATTCTCCAATATTTTCTGGATCAACATCTAAATCCTTGAAAAGTCCTTTTGTTTTATTCAGCATCCAAGCATTCGCATCACGTTCACGTTGCAGCTCAAGTGCTGCATCTTTCATCGGCTCAGTCTCAAATCCATTTGGACCATAGGTTTTTTTGACTGAGTTTCTTTCATCAACCAATTCCTGGGGAGTTCTGGTTTCAATATGACCAAGCTCATGAAAGTATCCCAACAAATCAAGTGCTCGCGATAAATAACCACTTTCTCCGATAAGGTATATCTCGCCCTTGTCTATAAAGGATTGACTATGAGATAACTCTGAACGATTACTTTTCAAATTAGGCATCCAAGTTATACTCACATCCCTAGAATGATCACTTTCACTATAAGAAAACCCGTCTGTTTGTATACTTAAATTCTCAATGGTATAAATAGGCTTCATTTCTCCCAAAAATGCTGGATCATCATCCTCATCGCCCACAAGATCCTTAAAAACAACCCAGCATTGATCAAACCCATACTTATCTTCTTTAACATCATATGAAATTTTAAAACCACCTTCTCCTTCAAATTCAAAATGCCCAGGTTTCACTTCCTCCGGGATTTCAAAAATTCTTTGTTTTAGTGATTCCAAATCTACTTCTGGCTCCTCCTCTGTTGGTACACGGTTTTCAAGATATTGACGGGCATCTTCTTCCTCACTAAATAGTTTCTCTGCAAAAACTCTTTCTGACATAGTTTATTATTAATTATTTGATTTTAAAACCAGCACATCATCTGGAATATCAAAATATTCTGGAAAGTCATTAATTCTTGAATCTTGCGGGTTTCCTTTTTGCAGAATTTCTACATATATCTTGTTCAGCTCTACGATATTTCTGCCTTTCCTAGTTTCGGGCATAGCAATAGCAAAATGATCGTGCTCAGAAAAAAGCGACTTCACTTTACCAAACGTAAAGTTCATCATTTGAGAATACGCCAACACAATAGCTGCCTTTTGGTTTTGATCTTTTGTATTATCTAATTCACCAATCCTAAAAGCAAAATTCTCTTTCACTTCAAAATTCTCTCGGATAAAATCAACTACATCCGCAAAATGCCAAGGTTCAGTTCTATTTTCGAAAAAGTCTGGTAGATTGTTCATAATATTACATTATATGTCTTAACATTAACCAAAAGTGACTGAAGCTTCCAGCCATCACGAACAGATGAAACAGTTCGTGCATGCCAAACCACCGAGTGCGAGGCAGATACTTATCCAATGCATAAAAAATACATCCGCCAGTGTACATTATCCCTCCAGCAAAAAGCCACTTGAAGGCATCTATGGATAGCCACTGCGTAAGAGGATAAAAAGCAACAACTACCAGCCAGCCCATGATGATATAGATAGCCACCGAGAGCCATCCGGTCATCTTGATCCCCAGACCTTTGAATGTTATGCCAATCGCAGCCAATCCCCAGATAATGCCAAAGATTGTCCAACCCCATACCCTTTGCGGCATAACCAGAGTAATAGGTGTATATGTGCCAGCAATCAAGACATAGATCATAGCGTGATCTAGTCGGTGAAAAACTTTTTTGACCTTCGTGTTCTGCTGAAAGAAATGATAAAGCGTGCTGGTGCTATAAAGCAAAATCAAACTTACTCCGAAGATGGTAAAACCTACCACATGCGCTGTTCTTCCGTACAGCTCCGCAAAAACAATCATCAATACCAAAGCCGCTACCGAAAGTAGCGCTCCAATAAAATGCGTAAGTGAACTAAGTGGCTCGTTGTTTTTTTGTGGCTTCATATATTTTATTTAGCATCCTAGCTCATTGTCTATCGTACAAGGTTCTGTAGCTTCATTAGTTTTAGGAGTTCCAGGTTCACTGCCAGCAACTACATAGTCTTCTACATTTGTAACATCCCATTCGTGCTCATGGTTCCACGCGGTCCAGTCATATCTCCATTCATTCCATCCTACACCAAGGTGTTTCACATAGATTTCCTTTTCGGCGAGCATGTTTCCTACTTTCCTGCCGGTCATACAGGGAATACTGTAACAATAAACTATAATATCCTTCTCTGGGTCGCTTTCTGTTAGCTCAGTAAATGAATTTACTATTCTTTCTACATCTCCATAAGCAGATGTATTGGGATCTTTATACGCTGGAACATTTACTGCTCCGATCACGTGTTCTCTTTCGTATTCTTCCTGGCTTCTCAAATCCACTAAAACAAAGCTTATGTCGCCCTTATCCATACCTTTTCTGATATGATGTGGGCTAACGTGTACCGCAGTTTCCGTCGCGTAAAAATCTTTTACCAAATCACCTTCATCACTGGTTTGATTATTGATAATAGTATATGTCGCTACTCCACCCGATATTGCACCGAACAGGATAGCTAACACAGTAACTTTTATTGCTTTCATATTTGTTTTTAATCCGTGTTAGTTATTATATGTTGCCGTATTCTATTATACATTATTTTTCGTGATTTGGGTGGGGGTTTTTCTAAATCCGGAATAGTATTATCCCCATGAATATCTTCTAGGCCTTTTTGTTCTCTATGAAAAGTTTCAGATAATCTGTTCTAATAGCATCAATTCCCATTGGATTTTAAGAATTCTTTTACGTCTATCTCGTCTTCATCCTTTGTTTGATTTGAATCATGAGACAAGGTAATTAATAGCTTTATCTATTTGGCTGTCAAAATCGTTATCCATATTCATAATCTTATAGCCGTATTTTTCAGATTCTTTTTCAAATATCTTTCCATATTCACAGATCATGCTTGCAATTTTGCCGTATGTTTCTTTGTTTTTTGTTCTTTCTATTACCCAATCATTTGGGGTTGAACTTTTTTTTGCATCACTGACAAACTTTTCCTTGTCAGGTCTTATGAGAAAAATACACCGTGTTTTATCTGGATATTTTGTATTTAATTCATCTGCAAGTTTTGGTTCAATATGATAACCTTCAATGACAAAATCATTTTTTTCCGTAATTTCACTAAGTGCAAACATGTCGATCGCCTGATAAGCAGTTTTTGCCTGTTGTTGATAAGCGGAAATAATTTCATCGCTCGAATACTTAGAATACTTTTCATCATTATCTTTACCACGTTGGTGACTAGTAGGAAATTTTTCCGGAAAGTCTTTTTTATTTATGTACGGTTTGATAACACTTTGAAGAGTATCAGTTGAAACCCAAGGAATCCCTTTGGACTTCAATAGTCTCTTCGCCAATGTTGTTTTTCCACATTTTGGTGGACCGCCTATTAAATAAATCATGCTTAAAACTTTATTCTAATAACCTTTTTTATTTTTTATTTGCTTTAGTGCTAAACAATTTACTAAATATCTTTGTCTTCTTTTTTCTCCAATAAACATCATACTTCTTCAAATCCCTCGTAAGTTTAGCATAGCTTCCATCAAACTTCACACAACGATCATCAATGTATACGACAGATGGATGTTTTGTATTTGTAACTTCAATTTTCGGGAACTCATATCTCTTTAGCCAAGCGTTTACCACTGGAGGCTTTCTAGTGGTAAATACAACTGGTTTATATCCAGTTTCAATTAATTTTAAAACGAATTCCCTAGCACCTTTCATTGGTTTTCTAGTAGCATTTGCACCTTTCCAGCCATTATACTGCATCAAAACACCATCAAAATCTATTGAAACTATATTTTCTTTATGCCACTCGCGCTTTTTCTTATTTTTCATCTTTTGTTTGATTTAGGTTAGAATCGTTCTATCTCTCCCACCTTTTAGAGCGTGGGGAAAAATCTACTTGATAATCCGGTATTCCTAGTGAGATCCCATATTGAGTAACTTCATCATATCCAGCTTTCTTCGCTCTATCAACTTTGAATACTTTGTCACGGAAAATAACATAGTGAAATTTATCACTCTTATAATCAGCATACCAGCTATGTTCCGAATCCAAAGAAACACTTAAAGCTTTAGCCATTTCGTCCGCTTTCTCTTCTTCAATTATAACATTATGCAAAGTCCATTGTTTTACCCACGGCGTTTGATGTTTTTGAATTACCTTTTCCACTTTTGTATTGATAATTTCAATATTTTGAAGAACAGTTTTGTCTTCAAGGCTTTCTTCAATTATCACGCCAGTGTAATTTTTCATCTTTTGTTTGATTTGTGATTCAGTAATATTAGAATTCTATCCTTCTTTTGTTCTAATGTTGACGCCATTAATTCTTTCATATTTACGGTCTTTATTCTTCTCCACTTTCTTCAGCAGCTCATCCTCTAAGTCAATATTCATGATTTCAGCCAAACCCAGTAAATATACAATTACGTCCGCTAACTCTTCACCAAGATCAGGAAGCTTCTTGATATAAGCGTTAAATGCCTCCGCCAGTTCTCCGTAGGTCAATGAGAACTCCATATTAACGTCAGTCGTGTTAAAGCCCTTCTCTACTTTGTTTTTGAATACCTCTTTTTGTAATTTTTTTAAATCAATCATAAGTATTTTAGTTATTGAATTTAAATCGTGGAATCTCTTTGCCTTCAATCATAACATTTTCTTCAAACATAGCCTTGGGTCTAGCAAACAATTTATCTTCATCATAGAGAGCTTTGTAAATAACCAGTTCCTCCTTATTTTCCGAGTGGGTTGCTACACCCAGAACTTGGTAGTATTTCCCTTTATAGTGTTTGTATTTCCCTAGTTTCATATTTTGTTTGATTTAAGAAAAACGTGTTTTAAATCTTCCATAGTTCCAGGTACTATATCATAAGAATCAAGATTTTCTCTATTAATCCATTTATACTCAGTATGCTCATCATTAACAATAATATTACCAGAAATAAATCTATAAATAAATGGAAAAACATTCCATTTTCCTTCCTTCTGTATATCGATATATGAACCTCCTTCTTCCAACAACTTAAATTTGGACTCATTACCCAATTCTTCAGATAATTCTCGATTAGCACATTCAATAGGTAATTCATTTTCAATTTTTCCAGAAAGAAAATTCCACTTATTTGGATAACTTTTTCTATTAGGTGACCTCTTTAGCAACAATAATTCATTATTACAATTTAGTATTATTAATGACACAATTTTTAGCATATGGAATCGTTAGTTTTTAGGAATTAATAAGATTTAGTTTTGTGTTTTTCATCTTTAATTTGATTTAGGTGAGATATATAGTGAAATTACTTTTTCTTTTTTACATCACTCTTTATCATCTTTACTATTTCAGGAAATTCAGATATTTTGAAGTGTCCCTTTATGCGTTTATAAATAATTATGTTTGCATTTTCTAACTTAGCTTCATACTTTCTAGCATGAGCGGCTGGAACAACATCGTCATTTTTTGAAAACAGTAAATTTAAATTTTTAGAATTTTCTTCGAGTAACGACAAATTTGGCTTTAATCTAAACCCACCGGTCAAATCTTCTCCTTTTAATGTATTGTCAAAAGGTGGACAGATTAGATATGTAGACAATATTTTTTTAGGAAATTTATTTTCCGATAAATACTTTGCCAAAAATATTCCGCCTAAAGATTCACCAATCAATATCAGATTATTTCTTAATTTGGGAATATATCTTTTAAAATGTATTGCCCATTCAACATATTTTGCATTATCTCCAAGTGGCATTCGTGGTCTGATAATCTGAAAACTATTTCCCAGTTTCTTGTCCAAGTATGTACCATTCCATGCCACTTTTTTCTCAAGTTTTATATCTCTATTTTTCAAATAGCTCAAATAGTCCCCTTTATTTTTAAAAGTCATTCCCCCATGAATGTATAATATTTGAGTTTTTTGCCTAGGCATTTGTTTTACAGATCCTATTTAGTATTTTCATCTTTTGTTTGATGTATATAAATAAACTATTTTGAATATATAATAATATGCTTATTTTTACTAGCGTCAGACATCGCTATTCCAGCTTGCTCTGCCAAAACTTGAATCTCAGTATTGTTCATATTGCTTTCCTTTATAAAGAATATCTCCACATCATATTTATCTTCCACAAATTTTTTATTTCTATAGGCAAGATTCAATTCATCATTTGGAAAGGGCTTTCCATTTGGTTCTCTATCAAGCCATTGCGGTATCATATAATCATCTTCTACAAAAACAATAAAATCAAAATCAGAAAATAAACTTCCTCTAAACCCTGGCGGTTCATATTTTCCGAAAGAATTCTTTACTGACGAACCTATTAGAACAATTTTGATGATTTTTTCATCAGGCAGCAATTTTGATTTTACTTTCTCAATTGCTTTAATCCTGAGGTTATCAATTTTTTCTGTTGGGAAAATCGTTTTTGGAGGTCTTTTTTCCATTTCATCCACCTTTTTCATGATTTAGAAAAAACAGGTTCAAAGATGCTACAGAAATTCCACACTCCATCTTTCCATCTATTATCATTTTCTTTAGTTTCGGCAGTTTAACTTTTACTATTTCTAAAATCGACTCATCCCCCTCTTGCCCTTTTGTAGTCATCTGTGACAAGTCCAAATCAGTTGCTAGGAAAACATGTATATACGTAGTCTCATGTCCCGGCGCTACATAGAAACCACCCAGCTTCCTCCACTTTTTCGCAGTAATCCCAGTTTCTTCCAAAAGCTCTGCCTTTGCTCGATCAGTTATGTCATCACCGTCTACTGTACCGGCCGGTAATTCCAAAATTGCTTTTTTCAGAGTGTATCGGTATTGCTTTACCAAATATATATTTTCATCATCGTCCAGTGCTATTACAAAGCAACCTGCTGGTTTTTCCAAATATCCATAAACACTCTCCTTGCCATTTGGCATCACAACTTCATCCTCATGGACTTTAATCCAAGGATTACTATAAACTATCTTCGAATTTACTTTTTTCCAGTTTCTACTCATATTATTCTATAATATTTTTCATCTTTTGTTTTATTTTGTGTTGTTAAATTCATTCTACTCTCCCTTGAAACCTATTTCTGTCTGAGATTGCGCCACTTCAAAATATGATAATATTGCATCTAGCTTTATTAGAAATATTTCTCTTTCAACATATCTTTCACTTGAGTATGTCTTTTCATTAGTCATCATATTTGAACTAGTTACTCTAGGAGTTATTTCATTTTCGGGAATCTTAAATTCCTCAAGATCTTGAAGACCAAGCTTTATAAGTCGATCTATTTCCGTGTGATACATGTCGACATATTTTTCTTTAATCTGGTATTGGGGAATATTCTTTTTCAGCGAAATCAGATTAACATAAGCTTTTTTTATTTCAGAAGATTCATTCATAATATTTGTAGTTAATTCTTTTGTTTAAATTTATCCAGTATATTCAATATCTCTAACTTGGGTATTCTCTAAACAGCTCAACTTCTTTAGCGCTAATGACTGGGTCAAGCCTTGATATTTCACTTTCATCAATATATGTTATAGATAGAACTTTATCCATATCATTAATCCATCCAGAATTCCAAATTTCTACTTTACCCTTAGTATTCTTAACAACTTCGCATAACTTTTCATCATATTCAACTTGCCGATCGAATTTTATGCATATTCTCTGGAGCCAAATTTGTAAAATTCCAGTATTAGGTACTTGTTCAAATTTCTTTCTGATCTTTTCAAAAGTTTTTTCTTTTTCATCGTTATTAAGAAAGCTTAATAGTTTACTAAGAATAGCAGCAACGATCGAGTACGATCTTGGATTGTAAAGGGCAATATTTACTAATATACTTATTGAAGCAAAAATTGTTTCTTTCTTGTTGATCTTTGTTATCCTTGAATGTAGACTATTCAACTTTTTACTAACAGTACCAGAATTTGGGAACTTTTTTGAAATAGAATATATAATCAAAAGTTCCTGTTGGATTTTTGTGTTTACAATTTCATTTGTGAGATTATACAATTTATCTGGCTTAATTGAACTACTGATAATATCATTAGTTTGATCTATTTTATGAGTATTCAATTTAAAACCTAAATCACTTAATACCTCAGTCAAGTTTCTCAAAATATTCTCCCCCACTTTCGGACTATTCACAAATATTCTATAATCATCTCTATACCTTATAATTTTGTACTCAGTAGCTTCAATACTATTTATTTTTTCCTTGAGCAACTCATCTGCGTAACCAAGTACAATCTCTGCTATTAAATCCATTGTAACACTTCCTTGCGGTATTCCATTTGTTTGACCAAATGACATTGCCTGTAAATGTTGATCAATGGAATTTCCAATCAGTGAAGGATCTCTTTCTTTCTTCGCAACATCCTTTGTATAAATGGCCCACGGTATTGAATGTGTATATATTGATCCATAACAATCTGCAATATCTGCTTCAAAAAAATACTCATAGCTCAAACCTAGTGCTATTGACCTCTGTTCGACCTGATCAACCCAATTTTGTACTTGCTCAGCTCTGTCAGATTGTGGGCTGCTCGATACGATTGGTACGCTCACACATTCAACACATGTATTTGAGTTAAACGAATCAAACCTCCGTTGCAGTATTTTCCAATTCCTTTTACTTGTTATCTCATGTACTAATGAAACATATAACACCGGGTGAATTATTTGGAATGGTCTCCACCCGTATTTTCCATCTTTATTACTAAGCAATTTGTAATTTACATCTTCTACTTTTTTTGATTTTTTGAAAACCTTTATTCCTTCTCTATCTCTATCTAACGGCTTATTCACCAACTCCAGAGATACTTTATTTAAGATATTAGAGAATTTGAAGTAGGGAGGTAAATCAAAATTTATGTAACTTTCCTCCTTAAGTAAAAACTTTCTTGCATCATTAGGTGATAAATCTAGTATGTTGCTCATCGGAAAAATGCGTAATTATTTACCTGACTTGCTTATCCTCTCCAAAACTCTCTCCTTCCCCAAAACCCCCGCCACTTCAAAAGGCCCTGGGGATTTTTCCTCACCAGTTAGTGCCACACGGATTGGCCAAAGGATTTCACCGTTCTTCAATCCTTTTTCTTCTATTACCTTTTTCAATCCCTTTTCTATATTTTCTTCCGTCCAATCTTTTTCATCTAGACCTTCGAAGAACTCTAGCGCAATCTTTAGATTTGCTTTTATAACTTCTGGATCGGACTTTTTCCATACCAGTAATGCTTTGTCATATTCTATTTCTCCGAAGAAGAATTTAACCATTTCTGGCAGATCGGAAAGTTTTTTGATGCGTTCTTGCTCTAGAGTGATAGCTTTCTTCACATATTCTTTATCATCCAGAGGAATTCCAGCTTTTTCGAGATACGGTAGAGATATTTCTAGAAATTCATCAGCAGAAAGTTTTCGCAGGTACTGTGTGTTCACCCAGTCCAGTTTTTCCTTAGTAAATACTGCGCCTGCCTTATGAACACCTTTCAGATCAAATCGTTTTTCCATTTCTTTCAGGGAAAAGATCTCCTCTTCCGTTTTTGGGTTCCAGCCAAGGAGGAGCATGAAATTCAAAAGGGCTTCTGGTAGGTAGCCTTCTTGTTTATAGTCATCTACTGTTACTTTCGTTTTGCGTTTTGATAGTTTAGTTTTATCTTCGTTCAATATCAAAGGTAGATGTCCGTATTCAGGAATTGAAAATCCCAATGCCTCGCCAAGTAATATTTGCTTAGGCGTATTGGAAACATGATCTTCCCCGCGGATCACGTGGGAAATTTCCATAGTATAATCATCAATAACGACGGCCATGTTATATAATGGCGTTTTAACGTCGCGCGCGATGGAAATATCACCTATTAGTTTAGTCTCAAAGGATATTTCACCGCGTACCATGTCTTTGTAGACTAGAGTCTTGTCAGGAATGCGGTAGCGGATAATAGAGTTCCTGCCTTCTTGCTCATACGCTTTTTTCTGTTCTTCTGAAAGATCACAGCATTTACCGCTATATATAGGGGCTACACCTTTTGATTCCATTTCTTTCCGCTCGGCATCCAGTTCTTCCTTAGAGCAGTAGCAAAGATAAGCTTTGTCTTCATCTAAAAGCTTCTGAACATGTTTTTCATAAGTATCAGTTCGTTTGGTTTGAAAATACGGTCCGAACTTACCTTTTTCTTTTCCATCTAGAGTTGGTCCTTCATCCCAGTGGATTCCCAACCATTCTAGACCTTCTATAATCTGAGTTGTATATTTCTCATCACTGCGTTCCAGATCTGTGTCTTCGATACGTAATACAAAAACACCGCCTTCTTTCTTGGCGTATAAATAGTTGTACAAAGCGGCTCTAGCCGTTCCCAAATGCAAAGGGCCGGTTGGTGATGGTGCTATTCGTACTCTTGGCTTTTTCTTCATTGCTTTCTTTTCCCTTTAATTACTAAATATGCAAAATGTATTGTTGCCGTGTATATTCTCATTATCCTCCAAGGTTGCTTGGCCAAGCGCACTAGCCATTCTAGTCCTAGCTTGCGAAATAGTTTGGGAGCGCGTTTTACTCTGCCAGAAATGTAGTCAAATGCTCCTCCTACTCCCATCGCCAGCCGCACACCGGGAAAACTTTCCAAATGTTTTGCAATCCACTTCTCTTGCTTTGGTGCGCCGAGGGCTACTAATAATATGTGCGGTTTTTTTTGTTTTATATCTTCCAATACTTGCGTGTCGCTTAATTCTTCCTTTCCTCTATATCCGCTTTCCGCTCCGACTATGTTTAGATTGGGATGCTTTTTTCTTAATTTTTCGGATGCTTTCTTGGCAACTCCCGATCCTGCACCGTATAGGTAGATTGAATAATTCTCTTGTTCGGCCAGTTTTGCCATTTTCCAGATGAAACCAACGCCTGTAATTCTTTTGTTCAATGGTCGTCCCAGGTATTTTGCGGCCAGCATCAAACCAAACCCATCTGGAATTGCAAGTTTTGCATTGTTCAAAATTTCTTTGAACTTTTCATCTTTCTGCGCCCGTACCACAAATTCTGGATTGGGAGTGACAAAATAGTTCATCCGCGGTAAGACAATGCATTCTTTTACTACAGAAAGCGCTTCTTTTACATCTATGCTATTTATTTTTACTCCTAGGATTTCCTGTTTCATAATTGGAATGATTGCATTACTGAATATTCTGGTGATGTACCCGAGAGATCGCTTTCCATCAAATGCATACTAGCTACTTCCCAACTCCCATTCAATGTAAAGTTTGTCAGCTCTTTTGCTTTCTCTTCTGTAATAGGAGACGTGATCCGACCTAATGTGAGATGGGTTAGGAAAGATCTTCGGTCTTTCTGGACAAACGGCAACACGGCCAGGCTAGCGTCTATTTTACTTTTTAGTGATATGAGTTCCGGGGAAGAATCTAAATCGGCACTAATAATTCTCGGGCTCCTGTCTGGAAAAATAGAAACCCCATTCATATTTAGATTAAAAGGTTGAGCATCGGACAGAGCTCCCTCTAGCGCTTGCTCAATATCATAAATTCGCTCATCTGACTGCATACCGAAAAATTTCAGCGTCAAATGCAGATTTTGTTTTTCGACCCATCTTACGGGTAGCGAACTTTTCTTAAATTCCTGTATGACTTTTCCCAACAGTTTTTGCACCTCCGAACTGGGGTATATTGCCAAAAATGCTCGGTATTTCATGATTTCTCCTGGTTGAATCATATCATATTTTGTGATATACTTAAATACGCTATAACATTAAAATAGATACAAAACATGACAAAAAAGCTTTTGATATCATCTATTATATTTTCGTTTATATTTCCATTTGTCGCACAGGCTTACTCGGTAAATATACACAATGTTATAACAGATACAGAACTACTTGACTCTGATTCTATGTCGCTGGCTAGAATTCAGAGTTTTTTGAAAGATAAAAATAGTTATTTGGCAAACTATTTGACAGAAGGTATTGGCGGTGCTCCTAAGACCGCTTCTGAGATTATTTTCGATGCAGCAAATTTTTATGAGATCAGTCCGAAATATTTGCTAGTCCGATTGCAGGTAGAGCAAAGTTTAGTATACGATACCGATCCTACGCAAACCCAGCTAGAAAGAGCTATGGGATATGGTTGTCCGGATGGTTCTGGCTGTGATCCAGAGTATAGCGGATTCTTTAACCAGATCAACCAGTCAGCCAAAGCGATCAAAGGCGATAAATATCTACAAGGCATTATCAACAACGGCACGACCATTTCCGGCTGGGGTATTGGCATAACCAAAAACACTCTAGACGGGATAGCGGTGACTCCGGTTAATGCTGCTACAGCAATTCTCTATACTTATACTCCCTGGGTAGGAAAATACGGTGGCGGTGCGCAACAATGGGGAGGAACTTCTCTGGTCGGCAAGCTTTTTCAAGAATGGTTTGAGCGTCATTACCCAGACGGAACGCTGATGCAAGTTGATGGCACCAGTGGTGTTTACATAATCAAAAATGGAAAACGATATCCATTCCGAAACAGAACTACCCTTTTGGCAAACTATGATCCCAAGAAAATAATTATTGTTAGTGAAAACGAGTTGGACGCTTATGAAGAGGGTCCTGCTATCAGATTCCCAGACAATGTTTTGATTCGTTCACCACACGGCACGGTTTATATAATTATAGGTGGTGAGAAACGTGGCATGGCTTCACAAGAAGTTTTCGCTTATCTCGGATTCAACCCGGAGGAAGTAATACCGGCTAGTTGGAGTGAGGTAAATTCTGTTCCAGAGGGTACGCCTATTACTATCAACTCTGTGTTTCCAACTGGCATACTGTTACAGTCCATACAGACCGGTGGTGTTGCCTATATCGAGAACGGCGTAAGACACCCCATAATGTCCAAAGAGATTTTAAAATCTCGATACAAAAACCGGATTTTAGCAAAGGTGGATCAAGACGAGTTGGAAGCGTATCCTAAGGGTGACTATGTAAAATTTGAGGATGGAGAGCTAGTAACCTCTGACAAAACTGGAATAGTATATGTTATATCAAACGGCGAAAAGCGACCATTCAAAAATGCCGACGCATTTAACTCTCTAGGCTATAGTTGGGACAATATTCTACATACCAACCAAAGATCGCTTGACATCCACCCTACTGGTACTACAATTAAGATAGAATAAATACTTAAAGTAGAAAGTCATGTCGCTAGTTTTCAGCGCCATAACTCCGCACCCTCCCCTACTCATCCCAAACGTTGGACGAGAGAATTTGGAGAGGGTCAAAAAATCAGAAGATGCTCTGAAGGATCTTAGTAATGATTTGTACGCATCCAAGCCTGACTCGGTTATTATTATCTCTCCCCATGCCACGATTTCTGAAGATACTTTCCTGATCAATGCTTGTGAAAAGTTCGAATGTAATTTTGAGGAGTTCGGTGATTTCGAAACTGCTTGCGAACTAAAGCCAGACCTAGAGCTATCTGCAAATATCAAGATGAGAGCTCAGGACGAGGATATACCCCTAAATCTGATCTGTGAATCTAAGTTGGATCATGGTATCTCTGTTCCCCTGTTCTACATGATGGAAAATCTAAAGGATATTCCACTGGTCCCTATTAGCTTTTCTTTCCTAGATGTGGAAACACATTATGAATTTGGACAGCTGTTACAGAGGGAAATAATGAAGACTAATAAGAGAATTGCAGTGATAGCGTCTGGTGATCTTTCACATACTCTTACGCCTGAAGCGCCAGCCGGTTTCAATGAGCACGGCAAAGAATTTGATGAAAAAATAGTTGAACTATTGAAAAAGAGTAAAGATGAAGAAGTGATTGAAATGGATCCAGAACTAATAGAAGAAGCTGGTGAATGCGGTTACCGTTCAATAGTTATTCTAATGGGTATATTGAAAGGCATTAATTACAAACCAAAGGTGCTAGCCTACGAACATCCATTCGGAGTTGGCTACCTAACCTGCAATTTCTCTCTAGAATAAATTTAGCTAAAAAGAGTTCACCTCTGAACTCTTTTTTTGTTTTATCTATTTATCCGCTACTACTTTGAAGAAATATTTCCATTTCTCAGTGCCTTCGGCTAGCTCTTTCGTATCTGCCAAACATCTTTCTATAAAATATTTATCATTATCCTTACAAGCTTTGAAAACTGAATTTCTTTTAAAATTTGGTATATGCAATTCGTCTATTACCCGCAGAGCCAAATCCTGCCACTGATGAGCGGGTGGTTTTTTACTGGGGGTCGAGTCCTTTTTTTTAAATATATCCCCTATATTTTCTGGTTCTGATTTTCTCATATCTTATTTCAAATTTTTTATATACTCTGAGGTAATTTCTGTGATTGATGTAACTAAATTTTCTGTCGGGTATTCTCCTTTATCATCCTCAACAAGACCAATACACTTCATCTCAGCTGATTTTGCCGCTATCATGCCACTTACGCCATCTTCTATAACAACACATTGTTCAGGAGGCACATTTATCTTTTCTGCCGCAAGTAGAAACATTGCGGGATCTGGCTTTCCTTTTGTAACCATTTCTCCAGTAATTATCGCATTGAAAAATATAATCACTTCTAATTTTTCTAGAACCGATTTTGCATATTTCCAATTTGAGGCAGAAGCAATTGCTAAGGTTAATTTATCTTTATGTAGACTTTTTATCAATGATATGGCACCAGGAATTTCGTCAACACCTTTTGTGACGAGCTCCTTCATCTTTTCCCACTTTTCTGCCATCAGTGCATTGATATTATAGTCACATCCTTTCTTGTCTAGCAACTCAATGAAAAACTCTTTTGTTTTGACTCCAGAATATATTTTCGTGATTTCTTCTGGAGATATTTTTACCTCAAATCGGCTTAATAATTCACTCTCTACTTTTGAATGGACTTTTTGAGTGTCGGACACTACTCCATCCATGTCAAATATTATTGCGTTGATCATATCTTAAATATTATATATTTGTATATCAATTAATTTAATACTTATAGCTTTATCTATCGCGCGCACTTAGATTATATAATTTTTCTAAGCCTGCTCGTTCCTCTCGCCCCTATATTTATTAACTAATTTAAGTACTTGCCCCAGTCTTCCATTTTTTGTTTGTTTATATACACTTTCTAACTGTTCTCTTTCTGAATCTGAAAAATCAAAAGTTCCAGCTAGTTGTAGAGAAGCATCATCTGATAATAAATCATTTATTTTCTTTTCATCATCTATACTTGTCAATAATTTATACTTTTCTACCATATATTCAGCTGTACTCATTTCCTCCATAACGCGATGTTGAAATCCATCATGTTCAAATAACTCTCTATAATGAGCGTATGTTGCTTGCTGATCTACTAACTCCTCAATTGCAGATTGCGCAAAAGCTTGATCAATTGAAATATCACCTGAAATTTTTGGTGAATCATGACTTAAAACCATTAGTAATATAGACGCGGCTATTGCAATTTTCGTTATTGGTGATTCTGTTTTTTTTCTGATCCAACTAGACAAATATACAATATTATTCGGCTCCTTGAAAATCATTTCTTCTTCAGCTTTTGATTCAAAAGAGGCAAACTCATTTTCGATCACAGCACCTAGTGTGTCATTTATTTTACTTCTGTACGCGTCAATCTCCTCTTTTGTGTTATCAATACCAAATGAGACTCTAATAACTCCATTGCCAACACGTTTATCATCATCTTCTTGTAATTTTGTTCTATCGATGTAAGATACGAAAATCCCTTGATCTGAAAGCTGTTTGACAAACTCCCGATTATCAATTCCCGATATACTGAATGAATAAATGAAATCCGTTCCGTCATCTACTTCAGCCATTTCCAATCCATAACTACTTACAATACTTTGAATATTATCCCTAAAATGGTTTTTTAATTCTAATCTTTTTGCACTAATTTGCTCAAAATTTCCATCTTCATAACCATTTTCTGATAAGTGATCCATAGCATTTGTAAACCCAAATACATCTCGACGATCAATACTATCATCAACATTAGACTTAACTCCCACTGATGGATCAAACATTCCATCTAAAATAACTTGTTCATCTTGCCAAAATAATTTGTTAAGTTTTGGTAAATTTTTTCTTACAACTGGACTATCTGGATCAAAAAAACCTAGTCCAACAGGTGTGCTACCCATAGTTTTATGAGGTGTGCCCACATATGCATCGCATCCAATATCTGTAAAATCAATTTGCGGTATATTTCCCAAAGCTTGCGCTCCGTCAATAATAATAAATATCTCTGGATCATCTGGATTAATTTCACTTTTCTTTTCGCGAACAAACTCACAAATATCTTTTACTGGTAATTCCTGTCCAGTATCACGTATTACATGACTGATGACAAAACATTTTGTATCAGCTGTTAAATTTGTTGCTATATTTTCATATATCTGATCTAAATCCTCATTTACAACATCTACTACATCAGTTTCAACACCAGTTAATTCATCAACGGTTTCACCATATTTTTTACCACGTTGATGATAGAAAGTTGGAAAGGCTGACCATGGATCTTCTCCTGTAGGATTTCCGTGATCCATATTTACTTCAAATAATCGTGGAATCGAACGATTTTCAGCATTAGTCAACAAAACTCTGTCACCTTTTTCCATACCAACAAGCAAAGATATTAATTTTGTAACTTCTGTAGTATTCCTCCCAAATACAACTCCCTCTTTTTCTACACCAATTAATCCACCAGCTACTTCCCGCGCTTGCGCGGACACATTTTCCCAGTCGCTTTCAGAGAAATCAGCTGTCAGTTGATTAATTTCCTCCATTTCATTTGATCTATTTGATATTGATGCATGGTTAAGATGCAAAGCCTCACTATCTCCAGCTAAGTACTCTCCATATTGATCATCATCAAAATAGAAATCACCACTAAATTCTCTACGATACCTTTCTAGGTGCTGCTGAATCTCTTGATTACTATATTCAACGCCAATTAAACCATCACCAATTTTTTGACGAGCATACGCATATATTTCATTTACCCTATCCATAGTCATACTTGATAATTGATGCGCAGATTCAAAGCGCGGATGTCTCTGTAACTCTTGATTAAAATCCGGTTTATCTTCCATTTTCAGCCATTCTTCAGTACCAGGATATGGCGTATTTATATTTATTGCTATTGAATTTTTTGTTATCAAGCCGCTTGAATATAATTCCCCAATATAATCAACCGTTGCTTTATATTCGCCTGAACCTTCTTTTCCTCCCAAACCAAACTGTAAAGATACGCCCGATCTTAATTCAATCTCTTTACACCATCCTAAAACTTCTTCAACTTTTTCTAGCTGAACAGGCTTTCCTCTGCCACCGATTGATTCCTCTATTTGCTCAAACCCAAAATATATATATGTACAACCCGCTTGTTTCATTTTTTCTAGAAATTCCTTATCAGGTATATCTGCAAATGCAGTTTGACAACCCCATTCAAATTCTACTTCTTTTTCTTGCAAAGCAATTATCCCTTCCATTAATTTATCAACTCGTCTTGGGATTTGAGTAAAAGTAGAATCATCAAAAAATATTGCCTCATACTCATATTCATTTATTAACATTTCAATTTCTGCCAATGCCCTCTCAACAGTTGGTTTAGTAGATGCATTAGTTTTATATAAATCTGCACTTAAAGATTCCATGCAAAAACTGCAGCTGTATTTGCAACCCATTTGTGTCATAATTTGAGCTGTTTTTTTTCCATCAAATATTGAAAACCTATTTTCTGAAGTTAATCTACCCCTAAACATCAAAGGTAATTTGTTCCAATCCAATGGCATACCACTTAGTGGAATCGTTTCTACCTCATTATCACCATTTACAACCGATATATTACCATCTCCTTCAATCTCACTAAAAAGTTCCCTATGTTTTAATATCTCTTCGGTAATTTCGTTATTATTTTTATCCTTATTGTTTGCAATGACTTTTAGTATTTCAGTCAATGCGTAGGGTGCATCACCAGATACAACAACATCAAAAAGCTTTCTCGCTTCCTCATTATGTAATGTAGTTTGTTCACGAAGTTGTCCTTGTTCTTTGCCAGATGCTGCTAATTTCAAATAAGCATCAGCATTTACACCGTCCTCATGTGAACCACCTAAGACAATAAGTGTTTCAGGTGAATTTTCTTTTATTAATCTGGCAATTTCTCCAGCAAAAAAATGACCTTCACTGGTATTGCTAATTCCCACTACTCGTGGTTGATTGGTTTTTATGCTTTCAACTAGCTGTTCAATAAATTCGTCATTGTATTGTCCTGGATTCATCATCCCTAAGACTTCAGGACTTGTATCTGCAGGAAAGGTATCACTTCTCACATACCTATCTAGTACTGATGTTGCATACATTAATGGAGTTGGTTCACCTGGAAATACTCCACTAACCTCTTCACCAATATGAGGAGCACTAACAAACAATACTGGGAAGTATTTCAGTCTGTGAATTTCTCTTTCAAGAGAAGATGGATACTCTTCTTCTGATAAATTTTGATCGGACAAATTGCTTCTTGCTTGTTCTTCAATTCTAGAATCTCTTTCCTGAAGGAATTCGATATATCCTTCAGTGTCCAATTCATCTTCAGGACTAAAAGAACTCTGTTCAAGAGATTCTGAATTTATTTCAACTCTATCATTAGAATCAAATGGTTCTAAATTGAATAATTTCTCACTCATATCATTTTTAAAAGACCACTCACACGAGCAGTCTTTATATTATTTCTAATTAGCCCGCGCTTTCCTTTTCTCCCAATATCTCAAGCATCAGTTTTCTTCGTCTTATATTCAATTCAATATTCTTAACAGTATTTCGTAAATCTTGTTCCAAACTCTCTTTTGTTACACCTTTCCCAACAAGTTCAGAATCATACACTGATCCTTCTATCCCTGATTCATAGACAACTGCCATTGCTTTTACTAATTCCGCTTTAGTATTCATAAGCGCCGTCTCAGTTCGTCCATTATCCGCAAAAGCTGCCATTAACACATTAGTATCCATGGAACCGAAATTTTGACGATATTTTTCTTCCATTTCACTAAATTCCTGTGCAGCGTCAATTTTAACCTCTTCCTCTAACTGAGCTGAATACAAATAATTTGCTCCGAGATTATGCTCAATACGTTGAACTTGATCAACCTCAAGTTCAGTGCATTCTTGCGTACCTTCTCCGATAGCTTCCGAGCCTACTGGTGGTTTTGGATCTCCCATATATTTTTTCTGTTATTTATTAAATATTTATAAAACTGGTAGTGCCTCTGGCATGGAATCTAGAAGCACTTTGGCTTCTTTAGCTCGCTTGAGGTAGTCAGCACGAGCGGCTGGATCACCTTCAAGGGCTTCTGCCATATGCTCATATTTATCATACGCCCCTTCTAGAAATTTCCGTGGTGCCATACCGGTATTATTGTTATCAAAATCTCTTGCCAAAATCAAATCTTTTATTCTATCAAACTCGGCTTCAAAGCTGTCTGGGGTTACAACCCCTTCATCAGCACCACGCATTTTCAGATCTTCAAAGAAATCTGTAGCATTTTGTGGGAGCGATTCTTCTCGAATTACTGTAAGCATTCTGTTTACTTGGGCTGCTGTTTCTGCATACCCATCCTCTCCTTTAACATCACTATCCACATAGCTTTGCATTTCTTCATATTTACCCCCTGCAGCTTCAAGAAAATCATAGACGCTTCTTCCCTGCTCAGTACTAAAATAATCTCCAGCCCGAATGAGCTCTAAATATCTACCAAAGTATCCTTCGGGATCTTCAACTGTAGTGACATTAGGATCATTTGCTGTCTCAATTAGACCGCCAAAATATTCTTGGGCATCTTCTAGTAGTACTTCTGGAACAGGACTTTGTTCAACACTATTTCCAGATGCACTGTTATCAGGCACTGGTATTTTTGGATCACCCATATGTTTTAGAATTTAATAATCTTTCACTTAGTATCTCATTCTAGCATATTCTAGCCTAAAAGTCAATACAGTCTCTATAAGATAATGCTCTACGTGTTTATTCTATCTCGCACAAACTCACTATATCCACGTGAGAAATTACAACCAACAATTCTACAATACTTTTTACAATGTTTAATTTTTTTTCTCTCGTCAGTAGCATTTCTTATAATCTGTCCGACATCTCTCTTCTCAAGATTTCCTATTATTCCCCCTTTAAAACAAAATGTCACATCTCCGTTTGGATAAACAACGAGATTTCTTTGCCCAGCAAAGCAACGATACTTTAGTATTTCGTTAGGATTCAAATAGTATTGACGAATAGCCTTTATATTTGCCGTTGAATTTTTAATTGACCCATTGTTATCTACAACCCAATCAAAAAACTTATTTACATCATTTTTTTCCGGCCATAGATTCGAGATCAATTTATTACTTGAGAGATCTTTAGATTCTTTTGATTCTATTATTTCGTCTAGAGGTTGTAAAATAATTGAAACATTTTGTAGTTTTTGCAGATATTCTATTAAAGCCGGTGCGTCTTTAATATTTTCAGAGGTAACAAGTAAGCCTACTTCCAAATTTATATTCGATTTGAATATTAAATCGATCGCCTTTTTAGCATGCTCAAAAGCAAGCGGATGTCCACGTAGTGAATTGTGTTTTTCTTTTTTTAAGCTATAAAAGGATATTTTTATAGTATCTAGACCAGCTTCTCCAAGCTCTTCCAATATCTCCTCATTTATCAGCAATCCATTCGAATTTAGTGTTACTTTTTTAAAACGCTTTTTCAATTCTTTTATGAGGAAAAATGTGAGGTCCTTTCTGGCTAATGGCTCACCTCCATTTATTTCGACAAAAGTATTCGGCTTTAGCGTATCTGGAAGTTTACTTATTATTTCCTTCCAGCTATCTTCATTCAATTCATCATCATGTGGTTTTTGCCAAATGGAACAAGACTGGCAACGAAAGTTACATCGCATAGTAATAATCAAACTCAAAAATTCAGGCGGTACAGTATACCTACTGGTTTGATAGCTTATTTCTTTGGAAATCTTGTTTACAATCTTGTTCATGAATTTCATTATGTATGTCTAGTACAATTTTAACATTTTTGATCAAATTACTAAAATTTCCAAAATTAAAATCGTACTTATTTTAATATGACCAACTCAATACAAATCAATTACGAACAGTACTCACTATATGAACCAGAAGTAGAATCGCCAGCCGGCAAAGAACGTACCATCGCCTCATCTTCAGTGTTTAGTAATCCGAACCAGCACACACCGTATTCTGTCAGAGAATCAAACTGGTCGATCAATACTCCATTCTTTTGTCTAATATCATACACACCCCAGTCAACAAACACATTATCTCCTTCACCAACTTTAGTAGCAATTACCTCTCCTACAGTAAACTGAGTTACGTCACTATAGCGGGTTGTCCTAGTATCATTTTCCTTTGGCTCAGGAAGTGTATCAGCAAGTTCTTTCAACTTATCTGAAAGGGTATATAGGTGATCGAAACGATACATAATACCGCAAGAGTTTAGAAATCCAAACATGTATTGCAAATGTCCATTCTCATAATAACGTGCGCCCTCCAGTAACCAACCATCCATAGGAATTGTGACTAGTATATCTTCGTCTGTGCCATCTGCAAATCGGAAACCACCATGCGGTTTAAAATCTCCTCCGCGTTCCTGTCCGGGGTATAAAATATTAACCACTTGCGATAGATCAACTGGCGTCTGTAGTAATAATGGTTCTAGACAGTTCGGCGGGGTCTTATCTGATACATATCCATCACCAAAATCATCCCATCGCACAATTTCGGATTTCGCAGTTGAATTTATATTTTTATTTACCTCCACAACTGATTTGTTCACTACTATATTTGTATTCGATTCTTCCGTAACTTCCCTTTTCGGCTCGACAGTAAAGTAAAATGTAATGGCCAATCCTATTGCAATTATTATAATGATTATTAATTTTTTCATATCAATACAAAATATAATGATAAGAGAGTGATAATAGTACTAATTGACATTGTTTGAACTATTTTTGTCTTATATTAATTTTACCATACAATTCACAAACCTAGAATCAAAATAGCCCCATAACAACGGGGCCATATTCCAAAATATGAATGTTTTTATTTCGCCACTCTCAGCCTAATATGGTTTGGGGTAATTTCCAGATATTCATCCTCTTTTATAATTTCCAAGCCTCTCTCAAGGGTTAAAGGTATTGGAGGTGCAAGATTAATTGCTGCATCTGCACCTGATGCTCGCATGTTTGTCAGATTCTTACCCTTAATCGGATTGACCTCCATATTATAACCCTTTGCTGCACTGCCAATTATCATACCCTCATATACTTCTGTATTCGGTTCAATATACAGATCTCCTCGTTCCTGCAAATTTGCCAAGGAAAAAGCCAAAGCTTTGCCGGTAGCCATGGAGATCATGGAAGCAAAACTGTGCTTTTCAATTCCACTTACATAAGGCTTAAACCCAGTGATGCGAGAACTAAGTATTCCTTCACCTTTAGTATCAATTGTAAATTCATTTCTATATCCAAGAAATCCTCTTGTTGGAACTTCAAAAACAATTCTTGTATGACTCAACTCTGGTCTCATCTCTATCAGATTTGCTTTTCGTTTAGAAAGCTTCTCGATAACTGTACCAGAAAACTCTTCAGGAACATCAACAGTTACCTCTTCAAATGGCTCACTCTTCACTCCATCAATCTCTTTGACAATCACCTGGGGTTGGGAAACCTGAAGTTCATAACCCTCTCTTCTCATATTTTCCAGAAGTATAGCTATGTGCAGCTCCCCTCTTCCAAAAACTTTATAGTGATCGGTTGAAGAAAAATCGATTTTTAAACCAACATTTATTTCAAGCTCTTTTTCTAGTCGCTCCTTAATTTGCCGATTAGTAACATATTTTCCATCTTTGCCAGCGAACGGCGAACTGTTGGTTAGAAAATCCAGAGAAATAGTTGGCTCATCAACTTTGATAGCAGGCAGAGCTTCGCGATCTTCATTTTCACAAATTGTTTCACCTATAAATATATCGGGAATACCGGCAATCATTACAATATCTCCTGCAGTTGCTTCTTCTACTTCTTTTTTTTCAAGTCCCTTGAAAGTAAATATCTTTGTGATCTTGTTTGTATTTGTTTCTCCATTTATCTTTTTTATAAACACATCATCATTCACTTTCAATCCTCCAGTATAAATTCTTGAAACTGCCATTCTACCGAGAAAGTTATCATAACCAAGATTGAAAACCTGAGCAGAGAGTTCTTTGTTTTCAAATACTTCTGAAGATGCTGGTGGAACTTCACGCAAAATAAGTTCCAAAAGAGGAGTAAGATCTTCTGCCTCATCATCAATATTTAGTTTTGCAAGTCCTTCCCTACCTATTGTATATATCACAGGAAAATCTAGTTGTTCATCTGAAGCACCAAGGTTCATGAATAGTTCGAAAACTGCATCATGAGCCCAGTCTGGTCGTGCTGCCGGTTTATCAATCTTATTTAAAACCACAATTGGTTTCAGGCCTAATTCTAGTGATTTTCTTAGAACAAATGTTGTTTGAGGCATTGGTCCTTCTTGCGCATCAACTACTAATAATACAGAATCTATAGATCTTAAAACACGCTCAACTTCAGAACCAAAATCGGCATGACCAGGAGTATCAACGATATTTATCTTTGTGTCATTATAAAAAACTGATGTATTTTTTGAATAGATAGTGATACCCCTTTCTTGTTCTAGGTCATCACTATCCATACTTACGCCTTCATCAGTCATATTGCATTGCCTCATCAGAGCATCGGTCAAAGCTGTTTTCCCGTGATCTACATGAGCAATAATTGCTATGTTTCTAATTTCCATACTTATTACTAAAAAAAGCCGCTCAAATTGCGACCAAAGTTAACTAACTAGATCAGTATGAACTATATATTTAATTATGTCAACTCCTGTATAAAATTCCTCTTTAGCTTTTTATTTTCTCTCTGGCCTTTTTTTGCAAATCAGGCATCTGATCAGTTTCATCAACAATTTCTCTTTCAAGTATTTCTTCAATTATATCTTCCAAAGCCACTACGCCTTCCGAGCCATGGTATTCATTTTTCACAATAGCTAAATGAACCTTGGACTTGATAAACATATTTAATAGATAATCTAGTTTTTGATCTTTAAGAACTGTTAAAACTTTTTCCTTTTTATAGAGATCAGAAATTTTTGTGCCTAGCTTAATATTTATCAAATCTTTAGCGTACAGAATGCCAACAACATTATCGATTGAACCTTTATAAACAGGTATCCTAGTAAAACCCTCCTCTTTAATACTATTCAGTAACTTCTCATCTAAACCAATATTAATATCTAAGGCAAAAACTACTGTCCGAGGAGTCATTATTTGTTCGACTTTTTTTTCTGAATAGGATAAAGCTCCCTCTATTATTCTTTCTTCATCCGCATCAACATCACTCTCTTTTGCGCCTCCATGTTCTTTAACAATTTGTATCAATTCTTTTTTCGAATAAATACTAGGCATCTCATCACCTAAAGTCTTATCAAGCACCCAAGCGATCGGCCAGCAGACAGGGAATAAAATAACTATGAAGATTTTTACCAGCCAGGCAGTTTTGGAACCGACTTGTAAAGCATATCGAGAAAAAGTTGCCTGAGGAATAATTTCTCCAAAAATAACAATCAAACCAGTAGCCACAAGTCCAGCAATTACTCCACTGGCGATATTACCTAGAAAAATTGCCAATGTAGAATTAACGCCTACATTACCCAGTAGCAAGGTGCATAACAAAAGATTACCCCTTTTTCTGACAGAATAAACCTTTTTTGCTTCTTTATTACCATTAGTGATTTTTCTTTCCAACTCATTTTTATCTAAACTTAACAAACCCAATGTTAATCCGGAAAATAGCCCGGATAATAGAACTAAAATAATTACAATGATATAGTCCATGTGTTTAATTCAAATAGTAAAGAGGCCTTAAAAAAAATAAAATAAATACTTCTAATATATATTTCACCTAATTTGCTTCCATTCGAAGCAATCGCACTATATCCGATTATTCCTTCGTATTATGTGAACATCGGACAAACTTATTATACTTTCCTTGACTAATTTTAGCAATAATTCAGGGAAAATTATAAAGCAGGTGTCCACTCCATCAGATATTACAGAACCAAATCCAACACTAAGGGGAAAAGCGATGCCGGTAAGTAACGAACAATACTCCCGGAAAAGCAACTATTACCAGCAAAACAAAGGGCATAACAAATCGAAAATCTTCAGTAATTGGCCAATGGATTAGAAGGACTGGAAGAGTTGCTAAACAGAAACCAAGGTTTATCATTCCTCCCAATTTCTCCCAACGCCAGGCAATTCCTAATCCTAGGATTGCAAAAAACATAAAAATTGGAGGAAGATTTTCAATAAAAGGGTAACCCTCTACAGCATAAGGGTCAGCTTTTCCGATTGTTACCCAATTTACTGCATAACCAATAAGCATTAACAGTGCGTAAACAATAACAGGAACACTCCAGATTCGCGCAATCCTGCGGATCAATTTTGTTGTTCTATCATCAGTTTTTTTAATATTTGCCATGATAGTCTGTTTAATGATTCACCCAATTTGTTTTACTTGAGCTGGCAGTGCATTTACCCCGTTTATTTGCACATTACATAAACATCGTATAGACTTATTATACTTTCTCAATTGAATTTGAGCAATAAAAAGAACACAAATGTCCAAATTAACAGTTATTGTTAGCCCAAATCCTGTTTTAAGAAAAAAGGCGGAATCTATCAAAGATCCGCTAGATTCTGATATTCAAAAATTTATTCCAAATTTGATAGATATGATGTTTAAAGAAGATGGGATCGGAATTGCAGCCCCCCAAGTTGGAATGTCTATTCAAATGATTGTGGTTAATCATAAAAACGACCCGCTAGTACTCCTGAATCCCAGAGTGAAGTCAAAATCAATACGTACAGAAATTGCTGAAGAAGGATGCTTGAGTGTGCCTGGAATATTTGGACTAGTGAAGCGCTCCAAGAAAGCAAAAATAGAGGCGCTGAATAAAGATGGAAAACAAGTTACTATCAAAGCGGAAGGTTTGCTTGCTAGAGTTCTACTTCATGAAATTGATCATTTGAATGGAATCCTATTTATAGACAAAGTAATAAAAAAAACTCGGGATCCCGAGCATGAAGATAAGGTTCTTTAGCTACGTCTATTCAAAGTTCCGATACTAAACAATAAAAAGAGGGGTCCGAGACTTTCCCGTAACCCCTATAAAGTGTGTTTCCTACTTATCGCAGGCAACGTGGTTTCTGGCTAAGCGACCACAACAGGTGCAAAGTCCAAGGTGGAAGTTCGTGAAGTGATCTCGCTCACGTCCGCACTTTCTGCATCGCTGCTTCTGAACGTTTTTCTTCATCAACATCCGTTTACCGCAGCATTTAAACCACAACCAGGTTTTCCGACCCAGGAATCCCGGATTCGGGACTGTTGTCTTTTCTCCGATGTTTTCCCATTCCGGCGAGTGGTTCAGGCATTTGCCATGAGAACACTGCGGGTGGGAAAACCCCTTAACTACAGGCTTACTATGGTCCATAGTAGTCCTCCTTATCGGCCACCATTTTCTTAGGTGCCGACACGTAATAATACACGATATAGCAGTACTGTCAAGAGTAGAACAGTAACAAAAAACTCGGGATCCCGAGCATGAAGATAAGGTTCTTTAATTTACTTGTTTAGAATTCCTTTTATATATTTTTCTTTTATCTTTCGATACGTTTCCCCATCACCGTTGGCCGTTTTCACGGCTTGTTTTTTTATTTCGGTATATTCTACCACTTCATCTTCGTGTCTCTTCAAATAGTCTCTAAACAGAATAATTTGACTCCATTCATGACTCCCTTTTATTACTAAATGAATATGGATTCTTCTTTCTTTCGTCTTCGATACATAATCCTTTCTAAAAAATATTCTACCGGGAACAGTGGCTATTTTTCTAAATTCATATCCTATTTTTTCTAGCTTCATTTTTGCCTTATCTAAATCTGCCAGATGTACACCCACCATAATATCAATTATCCCCTTTCCTCCCAATCCCTTTACCGCCGTACTACCAACATGTTCTATAACAGCAATGTCTCCAAGCGCTTTCTTCACAATTTTTTCTTCGAATTCAAAAAGCTTTACATATTCTGTACTATATTTTCTAAAAACATATTTTTGCATATTATATAACCTCCTCATCTTCAGGTTTCCATGCCGGATCAACTATACATAGAAATTTTAAATCAATATCACTTTTATTCACTATATATTGCACACTTTTCGGCGGAATATATATTGCTTTCCCCTCACTTACCATCTCCGACTCATCATCTATAAATATCTCTCCGCTTCCTTCTAGAATATAATAGACTTCAGATGATTTCAGTTTATGTGGTTTCGACCGCTCTCCTACTTTTACAATAGCATGTGCCAAACTATAATTCACTTTCAAACCATCTTTGTTGGGATTGAAAAGTTCTCGAAGTATTGCGTCATCTCCGGCTGTTATTTCCTCGCAGTTTTTTAGATCTTTTATAAACATATTTTATCCATATATTATCACACCTATCACCACAAGAATATTTATAACAAAATACATAACGTTTGCAAAAATTATTGGTCCTTTTTTATGAAGCTTTCCATAAATTATCCAGAGAATCGAATTAACAGCATAAGTGGTCCACGCAATTAATGATACACCTTCAGCACTTTTATTCAACCATATTTTGATAACTTGTGATGAAGTCAAAATCGGAATAGCTATTCCCATGAAATACATTATTCTATCAAGAATCCTGATCTTTCTTTCAGTTTTTTTGTCAGTTTTGTAGCAATCTATATGCAAGGGCATATTTACCTATCTTTCTAGATATTTCTTACTACTAATTCATCAAACCCAGTTTCCTCATTGTATACTCTCTCATATATTCTATCTTCATCTTCTGTAATAATAATTTCTGCAGTTGTGTGAATAATACAACCTTCCTTCAGGTGTCCTCCTATAACCTTTCCATCTTTATCAGAAACTGAAATATGCAGATGGCATTTACTTGGTGAAACTGTACCTACAACAGAAACGATTTCAAATCTTTCATCCCAAACCCTCACCGACTTACCATCAGCTAATCTTAAAGTAACTTTTTTTAGGCTTCCAACACAGGTAGTTACATAGCCTGCTCTTATTTCTTCTTTAACAATCAAATTGACAATTTCCTTTTTTAGGTCCTGACCAGGCATTAGCCTGAATACAAATTTTTTCATATACTTTTTTTAGTGATTATTTCTTGAAAATTATTCATATATAAGTCATACTATACATACAGTATAACATATAACAAAGTATAAAGTGTCCAAAGAAAAAGCCCAACAACAAGGTAAAAAGTTTCGCGTAGCGTTTTTTGGTACGCCAGATTTTGCCGTGCCAGTTTTGGAGGCGTTGATGGATATTCCTGAAATAACGATGGTAACTGTGGTTACGCAACCAGATAAACCTATTGGGCGCAAACAGGTAGTCACTAGTACGCCTGTTAAAAAAGTTGCCGAAAAGTACCAAGTCCCTGTTTGCCAACCTGACCGTATAAAATCTGTGAAATTTGAAAAGTGTGCAAGAGATGTTGATTTGGATATAGCAATAGTTGTGGCCTATGGGAAGATCATCCCTCAGAAGCTTTTGGATATACCAAAGCAAGGATGGATTAATATCCACGGATCACTATTACCTAAATATCGAGGTGCTTCCCCCATTCAAGCAGCAATTCTTAGTGGCGAAAAAGAAACTGGTGTCACTTTGATGAAAATTGATGAGGGACTGGATACTGGTGACATTATTTCACAAAAAAAAATACCGATTGATTCTACCGATAATTTTGAATCACTCCATGACAAGTTGAGTCATCTCGGTGCAGATTTGATGAAGGAATCACTATTAGACTATTTGAACGGGAAAATTAAGTCAAAACCTCAAGATAATTCGATCGCCACCAAAACAGCAATAATAAAGAAAGATGATGGAAAAATAGACTGGACCAAAAATGCTGAAGATATTGAACACCACGTCCGGGCATACAATCCATGGCCTGGCTCTTTTTGCAAATTTAATAGCAAAACATTTAAAATACTTTCAGTTGAACTTGCAACAGAAGACATACAGCTTAATCCAGGAAAAGTAGTGTATAAAGATAACTCACTCATTATCGGATGCGGCAAGGGTTTATTGAAACTTACAAAAGTGCAACTAGAAGGAAAAAAACCACAAACGGCCGTTGAGTTTGTAAATGGTAACCCAGATTTCAAAGAAGCTCAGCTTACCTAAACAAAAATCCGCTTTCATAAGTACAAAGCGGGTTTTTTATTATTCTATTTGCGAATTTTTTCTGTAACATTAAATCCCATATACTTTCCGAACATCAATCTGGTCTGAGCATCTATTGCAGGAATTGATCCAAACACTATCATAGTTATTGGAAATAGCACCCATTGCAAAAGCATTTCCACAAATTTTATCTTATGTTTTTTTTCCGGTATTTTTGGAAGTAGTGTCGTGCTAAATATTGCCATAAGGAGCAAACCAATCATTGCTGCTGCCATCAACCATTCCAAAACATACGGCGCTGTTTGTGCCGCAACTGATGGTGAATCCTGATACCTTGCTACTGCTAGTGGTAATCTTCCTAAAATAAATATCAAAATTGGAGCAGTCGCCCACGAAAAATGACCTTCTCCCATATTCCAAACATAATGGAACTTTTCTCTCCACTTAATTTTTTTATTCTTCTTAAAAAACCAAATCATATATGGGAAATGCTCAATTCCATATGCCCAGCGTCTTTGTTGCTTGTATTGATTCTTTAAACTTTCCCAAATATTATTTCCCATCACCGTGTCCATAGAAACTGGAATATACATAGGAGTAACTGTGTAATCACCATCATATTCCAAATAGCATTGCAAAAAAATTCTAGAATCTTCAGTTACAATATCATTCTGCCAAAAATCAATATCTACAAGTGCTTGAAAGCTCATGCTGTGCGAAGAAAATGTAAAAAGCCTCTCTGGACGCAACTGCTCTGTCATGAGCCAAAAAGTAGTACCGTTAGCCACAACTCTCATTAATGCTGGCGAATCCCAAATATTATTGTTGAACAACGGCACGGGCTGGAAACTTGTCTTTGTTGGATTTGGATGATTAAGATACATGTTTGTTAAGTATCCAAAATATTCTCTATGTACGCATGTATCTACATCAAACGAAGAAACAATAACTTTATCATATGGAATATTCTGACTATCAATGAATTCTTTAGTTTTTCTTCCTGCCCATGCTATGTTTGAACCCTTACCAGGCATTTCACCAGGGATATTAGCGGGATGCTCCACAACCAATAGTTTATAGAATTCGTGTCCAAACTCTTTTTGAATAATTTCAGCGTTTGCCATTGCTCGCTCTTTGTCACGCTCCTCAATAGCGAAAGTCACTATAAACTTATCCTTTGGATAGTTAGAATTCACTAAACTCTGAAATGTAGAACGGATTACTTCAATTGGCTCTTTATAAGTCGGTAGCATAATAAAATGATACATATCATCCCAGTGTTCATTCTTTTTGCATTCATCTAGCCAATTTACTTTTACTGCCTTCTTAAAACGACGGTACGAAATGATCATGTAAGCCTGCAAATAGAGTATTCGCATTAACCAAAGTAGATCAAATACAATTATGAAATATATTACCCATATTGGTTTAATAAATGAAAGAATAATAGCCAACGTAAAAGTAGTCCAGGTTAGTGTTCCAGGAATTGTTTCTAATATTCTATATTTGCGATAATCTGAAAGTTTCTTAAACATTTTTTTGGCAGCTAGGACAATACGTTGTTCCACGATTATTAACTTTTGTTCCTCTTAATATAGTTTTGCATCGAAAACAGTTTTCACCAACTCTTTTATAGGCCTTACGAATTTTCTGATAGTTTCCCTCATTACCAAGCGCATCGCGATAATCCGATATGGAAGTGCCTCGATATTCTACAGCTTTCTTCAAAATTTTCTTAATAGAAGCATAAAGATGCTCTTTTTGCTTACTTGTTAAGGTATTAGCCTTTTTCTTGGGATTTAGCTTTGCATCCCATAAAATCTCATCTGCATATATATTCCCTATTCCTGAAATCACTTCTTGATTCAGTAAAACTGATTTTAGCAGACCATTCTTATTTTGCAAGCTCTTTTGCAGTTTGGTATATGTAAATGACCGACCCAAAGGCTCTGGCCCTAGTTTTTGCAGTCTAGGAATACTATCTTCTTCACTGGTTTTGAATATCTTGATTTCCCCAAATCTTCTAAGGTCAGAGAAAGCTAGTTCCATGTTTTTGTCCAGGTAAAATATTGTGCGGACAAATTGGTTGAATGGATCATTGAAAGGATTGTCTTTTATGGCCTTCTTCTTCCAGTCTCTATTTCGATAAAGCAAATGACCAGTCATTTTAAGATGAACCAACATAGTCACATTGCCAACAAAGTCAATTAGAATATTTTTTGCGCGCCTTCTAACTCCAATAATTTTTTTCTCCAGCACACTATTTTTTACAGCGATAACAGATGGATCAAAACTTTTTGGCCAATCAGTCCAAATCTTTTTAATCATGTGACCCTTTAACTTTTTATTCAGATCTGAAACAATAGTCTGTACTTCGGGAAGTTCTGGCATATTATTTTATAATTTTTGACTTAAAATACTTTTCCTGAAATTTTACTTTATCCATAATATCTTCTTTACCATATTTATCTGTATCAGCAACTACTAGCTTGAATTCATCATCATTTTTTCTCTCAACTATTGCAATGACAATACCTTCAAACTCATCTAATGGATTATCATCTCCTATCACATATGCATCAATAGGCTCTCCATCACCAGCCACTGTGTTTGGAATATAACCATAGTTCAGTTCATATTTTGTTTCAGGATAATCAGGATGACTTGAGCCAATCTTTCGATCGATAACTATGTGAATATTTTTTCCAATCCAGTTTTTATATTCTTTTTTCATATGTTAATTACTATTATACCCTATCCAACCCTTATAACCAAAGAAACTTTTATAACCAAAAGACCCCCGACATGGGGGTCTTTTTCCTCCTTACTAATATATTCTACTAGAGAATTGCGTCTTTAGCAGCTTTTGCAATTCGGAATTTTAGAACAGTCTTTGCAGCAATATGGATTGATTCTCCTGTTGCTGGGTTTCGTCCCATTCGTGCTGCACGGTCTTTTTTAACCATCTTTCCCAAACCTGGGAGAGTGATTTCACCGTTTGTTTTGCATTCGCTATAAACTAGGTCTGTGAGGTTTTCCATGTAGGATATAACCTCTTTTTTGGAGAGACCGGTCTTTTCGCCCAGTGCTCCAATGAATTGAGATTTGGTCATTGATGACATATTTTCTCGTTCCTTACTTAGTTAGTTATTAACATGCTAATTAATACAAGCGTAATTATATACTATTTCCTCATGTTTGACCAGAATACCTTTTGTTTATAGGGGTATCCTCACATTGGCGCTATAAGGTTTAGGTCTATAATCGCTAAATTTTGGCTTATATTAGCCATTTTTTGGCTAAATGATTTTTTTTCATTAGTCAAATTCTATATGACCAGTAATTAGTCACGATTTACTTTTGTACCGGCGAATAAAATGTTATCATAGTAATAATGAAGAGACAGTCAGGAATGCTAATGCATATATCATCTCTGCCAAGCCCTTACGGTATTGGCGATTTTGGTATGGAGACATTTCGGTTTGTAGATTTTCTTCACAATTCAGGACAAAAAATTTGGCAGATACTGCCATTAACAATTCCAGATTCAATTGGTTCTCCCTATGCTTCCCCGTCAGCCTTTGCTGGAAACTGGCTTTTGATAAGTCCAGGTGAATTAGTAAGAGAAGGCTTGCTACACAAAAAATCTCTTCCCAAAAAGCAACGTATTAACTCTGTTAATTATTCAAAAATTTTTCGGCAACGTAAAGAGATTATAGAACACTCTTATGACTATTTTCGTAAGCATGCATCAATTGATCAGAGAAGTAGCTTTAAGAATTTAATTAGCAAGCAATCAAAATGGCTAGATGATTATGCATTATTTATGGCTTTGAAAGACCACTTCAATGGCGATCAGTGGTTTAAATGGCCAGAAAAAATTGCTAATAGAGATGAAAAAACACTTGCTAGTTGGCGTAAGAAAATAAGAAGGCAAATTGCAATATATCAGTATGGACAATGGATTTTCTTTACGCAGTACAAAAAATTGAAAAGATATGCGCATAGAAAGGGTATACGAATATTTGGTGATATCCCCTTCTTTATAATACATGACAGCGTTAATGTATGGGTTGATAGAGATCTTTTTCTATTAGATGACAATAATATTCCGCTTGCCAAATCAGGAGTACCGCCAGATTATTTTAGTAAGCGCGGACAACTTTGGGGTGATCCTCAATATGACTGGAAAAAAATGGAAAAAAATCGGTTCCGTTGGTTTATAAGAAGACTTGAAATGGCTGAGCAATTTTATGATGATGTGCGATTGGATCACTTTAGAGGTTATCAAGCAGTTTGGCATGTTGATCCTAAATCAAAATCATCCAAAAATGGAAAGTGGGCAGAAGTTCCTGGCAATGATTTGTTTAAAAGAGTAAATAGTAAATTCAAAAATCTCTCAATTATTGCCGAGGATTTGGGATATATTACCAGTGCTGTTGTGAAGCTACGAGAAAATGCACGTTTCCCAGGCATGAGGGTGATTCAATTTGGATTTGGTGGAAAACATGACAACTTTCATCTTCCTTCAAATTTCCCGAAAGAATGCGTAGCATATACCGGAACTCATGATAACGATACAACCTATGGCTGGATCACCAAATCAGGAAAACCGCCTCAGAAAAAATTTGCACTGAAATACACAAACACAGACAAAAAAAACTTTGCCTGGAAATTGATTGAAATGGGTATGAAATCAAAAGCATATTGGTTTATATTCCCAGTTCAAGATGCGTTGAGTCTTGGTTCCGAGGCTCGTATGAATAAGCCCTCAACAAAAAAGAAGAATTGGCAATGGCGTATGAAGAATGATGCACTGTCAGACGAACTAGCTATTAAAATAAAAAAGCTGACAAAGTCAGCAAGAAGGTAACAATTATTTCAAAGGCGCTTCATAAGCGCTTTTTGATTTACCCTAGACCATTAGATTTGCAATCACATCTCCCAGGAGGTAGGCAGCACCAGCGGCGATGCCTCCAATCATTAACATCTCTAAACCCGCCATAAACCAATTCTTAGGAATGAATATTGATCTAATTGATCCAACGACAAACATTGCAATTCCGCTTAGGACAAGTGATATGTAAAATTTTGAATCTCCGCCAAAGTTGAATACATAGGATACTAATGGAACAAAACCAATTACCACAAATGAAACAAACATTACTAATCCTTTTCGAGCTGGGGAAGCAATTTTATCATCATAAAGTTTTAGTTCCATTTTCATCATAATATCAACCCAGCTTCTTTTTTTGCTAGTTGTGATTTCTACAGCTCTATCAAGATCCTTACCCATAAATCCAAGTGATTTGAAAATTGAACGAACTTCTTCACGTTCTGACTCGGGAATGTTTTCTATCCCCCATTCCTCTTCTTTCTCTTTCTTTTTTATATAGTCTCTTCTTGACTTCTGACCAAGATAATTTCCGAGACCCATTGATATTCCGTCCGCCAGTAGATTAGCAATACCAAGCACTATTACAACCTTACTCGAGAAACTTGCCCCCACTGCTCCAGCAATCACAGCAAAAGTTGTAATTAGGCCATCATTTGCGCCAAAAACAACATCACTAAGAAATCTGCCACCCGTGTCATGAGAATGATATTCTGAATTGTCTAGTCTTGAACTGTTCTCCATTCCGTATAATCTTCTTTTCTTCCTCAGTATTTTTTTGAGCATCTTAATTACTAATTAAAGTATAATTAATCTTTTTTCAAATTTTGGACGACTGTTTTTCTTAATCTTATTATAAAGGAAGTTGGGAATTCCTATATCACCAAGAAACAATTTTCCGGAATGTTCTTTTCCAAGCTTTTTTAGAAAAGCTTTCTTTGGCAAAGCTAGAGTTAGAGTTGCCTTCGCTTTTATGCATGGATCATAGCATTTTCCTGACGTTGAATCCATTCCTGAAGGGATATCATACGCAATAATGCTTTTTTTTGAACTATTCATAACTTCTATAAGCTCCTTAAATAATCCACGTGGTGCTCCTTGAAGATGATAACCAATCAGTGAATCAATTAGAATATTGCTTTTCATAATTCTTTGCTGGCATTGCTTTTTGTTACGCGGATATAGTAAAATATCTGCTTTCATTTTTTTGAGCAGTTTCAAATGATGCCGTGAATCAAGAGAAATTTCATTGGATATTAAAATAACGGATACTTTATACCCATTATTAATTAAATGACGAGCAGCACATATACCATCACCACCTTTATTGCCTTTTCCTACAATTACTGTGATAACTAACTTTTTTGAAATTTTCTGAAGGCGAAAAACTTCAAGCATATGGAATCCTGCCAATTCCATCATCTGCCTTATTTCTAGGCCATATTGAACAGCTAGGATATCTAGCCTTTCCATTTGCTTTTCTGTAGAGTAGTACATACTAACTACATTTTACCATATTTTTTCAATCTATTTGAGCAGGCCATACTAATCAAGCTTCTCCCATGTTCCTTCATTGGATACGGATTCAATATCAACATCCTTTTGTGATTGAAGACAAGAAACGCATTCAGGGAAAACATCCCCAGCTTCTAGCATTAATTTGTAACCACAAGATAAACATCCATTTTCCCTATCAAGCCCCCTGTTGTCATTTCCCTAAAGCAAGTGAATATCAAACAAATGCTTGACAAATTGACAAATTTGTTTTAGGGTATTTAGTACACTCGTGGAAACATTAGTGTTGGCTCTTTGTTATCGATGTGTGGGTGGGAGGACCGCTACGCTACAACGCAAGGCAGAAATGCTACCCTAGGGTAACATTGACTGGCGGAGTTCGCTTCGTCCGTGGGTAGATGTTGCTCTCTGGGATTTGCTAATGTGCGTGTCCTCCCCCCACTTTTTCTCTTTTCGCTATTCGCGATCCTCGCGGACACGTGTGTCCGTTTCACATAAAGACCTACCCCAACAATTCACTACCTACAAGGAGGTACCCCATGTGCTCGTGGAGTCACACACACCACGGGTTTAGTTGACGCTCTGATCATCTCCGTCAGGAAGTAGTAATGCCCACGACTTCAGTAGAGAGGATCAGACCGATGTGTCATAAACCCTGTTTCACAGGAGGACGTGTTCTCGTTGAACAGCAATTCGACCCCACAAGTGGCGAAGCTCTCTTCAGCCGAAACATCCCCCTATGTATCTGTACTCCGTGCAGGGATTCCAGGAATCCCCAATCACCGCATGGATTGCTGCACGAAGTAATGGCTCACAACGCCAAGAAGGATGCCGCCGAATCTGCCGAATCCGGTCAGAAACCGGCCATTTCCATCTTCTCCGAGCCGTCGCTCGATCCCCGCAAGGGAAAGAAGCGCCCGTCCAGAAAGTTGGTCAAACCCTGGGTCCGAGCGGCCCGAGCTAGCCTCCCTTCGGAGATCGTTTCTGCCTACGGGTAGCACAGTCTCTCCTTAGAGAAAAAGCATCATGAAGTACACCGGGCAAGCCCTCCATAGCTTGCCCATTTTTTTATTGATAAATACATTTTCTTTTAAGATCTCCGATTGACAAAAGTAAGACATAATTATATGATAGCTAACTTGTCACCAACCATCTCAGACAGGTAGAGGAGGTGTTATGCGTTTTGGCTGTCTCTACATGGTCGTTATGTTCATTTTAATTTGTATCGTCGCATTCCCGCCTAGTGCGCTAATTCTGGTACCTTCCTTTTATTACCTTGTTACGATGAATAATGCGGGGGTTTCCAGAAATGAAGAAGGGCAGCGTTGCTGCCCGAAATGTAAGTCGCGGCGATACCAAGCCAGGATGTCTCGTCAGAGACCTCTTTTTCCCATGCTCGGTTGGCAATTTAAGTTTGCAGGTGCTCGTATTGAATACAACTGCTTAGATTGCGGGAAACAATGGAAAGAGTCTGACGACGACCCGTAGCGCGTTGGTTTTGATCTATCAGCGCGTATTTTATTTGAATAATTTTGACAAAAACCAAGTGATAATTGCAAGTACAACACCAAATAACACAGCCCACCAAAAACTGATCACAGAAAATCCAGTAACGAATGCTGCCATTAGCATTATGAGCCCAGCATTTATAACTAGCGTAAATAATCCTAAAGATAGGATATTTATTGGCAAAGTAAATATAACTAAAATTGGTTTGAGAAACGTATTAATAAGGCCCAGTACAAGCGCCGCAATCAAAGCCGCTACAAAACCATCGACCTCAACACCGGGTAGAAAATAAGCGGTGATCATGATGGCAACTGTAGAAACTAGCCATTTTATTAGAATTTTCATATAATCCCCTCTTAATAGTTAGTAGATTAAGTATACACTAATTTTATGGATAAAAAAAAGCGCTGTACCCCTTAAACAGCGCGTGTATCCCTCCATGGACGTGTGAACTAGAACCAGCGTTGAAAGCTGATACTTCCGCCACCTAGGTTATTGACCATCAGCTCGAAGCGGAAAAATCCCAGCTCGTAATTCTGATCAGTAGCAAGTGATGTTCCCGCTTGGAACTTGCCTCCGATTTTCAGCTCGAAGCGAGTTTGCTCAGGATCAGTGAGCTGATGAAGCGCATATTCATAAACCAGGTCTCGGGACCTAACCCAAGTCATCCCGATATATGGGCGCACTATTGGTCCCACTTCACGTGGATAGGTCGCATACCCAGTGAAATCGTTCTCAACCAGAGTTACTTCAGGACCAGCATCCACCGATAGCATGGATACCGCAAAGACTATCAGACCGAAGTCGTTGGTATCGTATGCCGACCCAACTCCAGGATCACCCATACTTTGACCAGCAATCAGTCGCGTATCCTTAGCCGCTCCTCTGATTGAAGCATCATGAATGGCAGTAGTGGGATGCTCTCCGAATTGGCCAAACAGTCCCACGATACACAAACCATACGTTGATGCCGGTTTTATCCGCCAGAATGCAGCCAGTGACGGATTGACCCCAAACGAGTTACGGTCTGTGTAGTGCGATGCACCAAACACCCACGTGGGCTTCGACAGCACCGGATTGTAGTTACCACCTGCAAGTAAGCGGAATCTGGTATTCGGGACCGAATACAGATATCCCCCACCAACTCGTGTGTAACTCTCAGTGATAACCACAGCATGTCCCTCTTGGAACCTTTCGAATGACGCACTGTAATACCACGTCCCGCGTGAATCATCCAGTTTGCCCAGTAGAAAACTGAACGCTCTCCCTTGTTGATCACGCTCGAATCCGATTTGCAGGCTGCCGTTTTCACGGCTGTACTGCGGATAGAGACCGAATGTAGAGTACGGCGTGTCATTCAGAAAATCCTCCTGGGTGTATGCCACCTTGAAGGAACATCGCCTCGTGACAGGCAGGTAGAAACCAGCAGCAAACCTCTGCTTGGGAAGCCGAAGTCCGATGTTTTCGGGCACGTTATTGTTGAACTCCTCGTATTGGAATCCGAACAGCATGCTGTGCGTAGCAGGGTCCGTTACGTACAGACTCATGCCGCCAGCGAAGATGTCACCAACCCTTTTACCAGCCACTTCTCTCGGGCCATTGGTAAAGGTCAGTTCACCCTTGTACTCGTAGTTGTCGGCGTAGCTGCTTGTTGCTCCAAGCGAATTCACCAGCAGTATAACCAGGAAACAGACCATAAACCGCGAGGAATTACTCATCTCAAATCACCTCCGTGCTAATGCTTCATGTCGAGCAAAGATGCGTTTAATGAACAAACTAACCTGTTTGGTTAGTTTGTCACCTTAACTTATTACCAGATATATTTCAAGTGATTATTTCTACTTCATCACATCACTCTCATCTTCGATTTCACCTACTAATTCTTCCATTAGATCCTCGAGAGTTGCAATGCCAACTGCATTTTTTTTCTTATCAACAACTATTGAAATATGAACATGCTTTTTTTGAAAGATTTTGAATAGATAATCAATTCTAAGATCCTCATTTATAAATATTGGTTCTCTGGCGACATCTTCAAGAGTTGTGTTACCTTTATTTTTCGCAAGCTCACGAGCAATATCTTTCACCATAGCGACTCCAACAATCTCTCTTTTATCAGTTTTATAGATAGGAATTCGTGAATATCCGCTTGTAATAATTTTACCCATAACTTGAGAAATTCTTTTGCCTCCGTGTAATGTAAATACATCTTTAAATGGAACCATAATTTCTTTTGCAGAAGTATCACTAAATCGCAGTGCTTTATTTATTATATATTGCTCTTCTGGTTCAATTACCTGCTTTTCAACACCAAACTGAATCATTTCTTTTATCTCAGCTTCTGTTATTGATTCTTGATCAGGGATCTTAACCAGTTTATGCATCATGGTTGTTATCCATTCTAAAAATATAACTATAGGATAGATCACAACCCCAAAGTAATAGATTGGCCTCGAAATAAGCAAGGAAATTGCTCCCGAATTTCTATTTGCAAATGTCTTCGGTGTTATTTCTCCAAATATCAAAATTAGTAGCGTAAGGAGCCCTGTCGCTAAACCCAACCCGCCGGAGCCAAAATGTTCTACAGCAATAATTGCGGTCATAGAGGCGGCAGAAACATTTACAATATTATTACCGATTAAGATTATTATAATCATCCTTCGCGGACTTTCCTTCAATTTGCAAAGTGCGCGGGCACCCTTTTTATCTTCCTTTAAAAAGGTACGAATCTTTACTTCAGTAATTGATAGTAGAGCAACTTCTGCGCCAGAAAAGAACCCCGATAATAGTAAAAGAATTAGAAGTATAAAAAAGTTTAACCACATATATTATATTATGTTAACACTAAACTTCTTTAACGCCTGGACCAATGAATAAATAGGCAAACCAACGACACTGAAGAAATCTCCTTCTATTTTTTTTATAAATATCGCACCATATCCCTGGACGGCAAATGCACCAGCTTTATCAAGTGGCTCTTTTGTTTTAATATACCAATTTATTTCCTTTGTTGATAATTTCTTTATATATACTTTTGCTTCACTATAGTCAGAATATTTCTTTCCTGTTTTAGCATCAATTATTGCATACCCACTAATTACTGTGAGAGTTTTCCCGCTTATTCTTTTTAGCATACGTCTCGCCATCGCTACATTTTTCGGTTTTCCTAATAACTCATTCCCAAATACAACAAAAGTATCGGCGCCAATCACGATGCCACTATTATGTTTTTTTGCTACTGCCTTTGCCTTATTTAGTGCCAGAAACTTTGCCAAACTAGATGGGGGCATTTTCTTTTTCATATCCTCTTCATAGTCACTTGCCTCTATAGTGAATTGGATACCTAATTTTTTTAGTAGCTCTTTTCTTCTAGGAGATGTTGATGCAAGAATAATCTTTTTCATTTTAAAATGGTGCTCGACTAGTTAGTGTTTTTTTAAGAAAGTAGATTGGAATAGTCACAATTAGCGCAAAAAACTCCATTAATGCACCCAATGATATCACTCTACCAATGTACTTATCAATAAATGTCTCCAAACCCTCTTTACCAATATTGAAATATATCAGAACACCTCCAATCACAACTAATATAATTATTCCCCAGATTGCATTTTTGATATCCACACTACTCGGTGCTATTGATGCAGCAATGCTAGTTGCAAGATATAGGAACAGCCAAAATGTCCAATCAGAACTATAGGTTCTAAAAAATTCCAAAGCACTCTGATATAATGCTTCAATATTTTGAACAAAGGCAGCAGAAAAATCTATACTCGGCAGTGAATTATGATAGCCAAATAGAACAAAAAGTCCCCACAGCGATAATGAGCATCCAAAAAGTGGTGCTAAACCAATTATTGGTCTACCAATTATTGGGATTTTTGGTGGAGCATGTTCTACTTCTCCCCCATGTGGAGCAAAGAATCTTATTCGGGTAATCTTTGCACGAACAAATATGCACGCAATTGCATGGCTTAATTCGTGAATTATAATTCCCAACGTAATAAACCAACGGTATCCGTGCTTTGGAAATATTCTACTCCATAGGAAATCCAAAACAAAGCTAAATACAATAAGTAAAACAAACCATGCTAAAAATGCAGCGTAACTTGCCATAAGAATAAAGTTAATAAATTATTCTTCAATGTATGCACTTTTTACTTTGAAGTATGTAATATATATTGATTCCCCAGACTCAAAATATGCGCCAGTTTGATTAACAAGACGTGCTCTCAAGATATAATCCCCCTCATCAACCGTAGACACCATTTGACTTCCAGATTTGCTCACTGGGTTAAATGATCCCGATACCTTAATAATTGTCTTTTCATCTTTTACCAATTCTAGCTCTACTCTTTTCACAGCATCTGTTTCATCCGATAAAACATACCTGGCTATTAATGGACCTGGGTTCACGATTGCCTGATTTCCAGGAGAAATAATTCTTATAGTTGGTTCTTGTTCTAACGTAAGTTCTTCACCTGTGACCGTATTATTACTATTTTCATTCTTAAGATAGTTATTTTGCGCAAGCCATGTCCATATTAACAATCCAGCTACAATAATTCCAAGGATTATTACTAGTTTTTTGTTTGTGATTTTCATAGTCCTAATTCATCTTTTATATCTTTATTAACCATGTCGGGTGTCCAAGGTGGATCCCATACTAGCGATACTTTAGCTTTCTTAATTCCAGGCAATGCTTTTAATACTTCTTTTGCCTCTCGAGTAATTGGCCCAGCTAATGGGCATCCTGGGAATGTTAATGTCATTTTAAGATATATTTTGTCTTTTCGCAAAGTCACAGAATATACAAGGCCCAGATCAACAATATTCACACCCAGTTCAGGATCTATTACATCTTTCAATGCTTCTTCCGCAATTTTTTTGGTGGTTTTCTTTATTACAGCCTTCTTATTCATATCTTAAGGCCTCAATTGGGTTTTTCCTGGCAGCTTTTGAAGCTGGCATAATTCCAAATACTATTCCTACAAATACTGACACTCCAAACGCCAATCCTAGCGCTTCAATAGTTATTAAGGTTGGAATATCATAGAGTTGCGTTATTAGCTTAGTAGCTAAATATGATAGTCCAACTCCTAAGAATCCACCAAGAAAACTAAGGACACCAGATTCAATCAAGAATTGAGTTAATATTCTTGAGTTGGTTGCTCCTAATGCTTTTCTTATACCAATTTCTCTAGTTCTTTCTGTGACCGATACTAGCATAATATTCATTATTCCAATACCACCTACAAGCAAAGATATTGCCGCAATGCCAACGACAGCGCTTGTTAAAATATCGAAGAACTGATTAAAGAGATCCAGCATATCATCTGTCGTGAGCACAGAAAAGTCCTTGACCCCCTTATGCCTTTCTAGCATTAGTGCTTCTACTTCTTCTACACCTTGCTCCACTACTTCAGTCGTTTCAAACTCAACATTTATTCTAAAAATATTTAAGGCATTTAGCACATCTTTAGCGGTTGTGATTGGTATTACATAAGCCTCATGCAAATTGGGCATTTGTCCACTCAGAAAACTGTCATCCTCCTCGCTACCACCACCGAGAAATTCAATCTCTGTCTCAAGTATGCCAATCACTTCAAATTCTGTTTCCAATACAGTAACAGTTTGACCAATTGGAGAGCCCTCAAAATCAACTTTCGCAACATCTCGTCCAACAAGTATTACTCTAGATTTATCGTCAAGATCTTGTTGAGATATCGCCCTTCCCTCTAACACATTCATATCAATTATTTCAGCCATTTTGTCATTTGTGGCAACCATAAGCGGTATATATGGATCACCAACAGGAGGTGCTATAGATCCTGGGACAATCATCAATGGAGATGCTGCTTTAACACTATCGATAGCCTGTATTGCATCGTTATCTTCCATCGTTAGTGATGATAAGCTCATCATTGACGTTGGATCCATCGTTCCACCATCAATATCACCAGCCGTTACAATAGCAACATTTCCACCAAATGAATCGACAGCACTAGAAAATTCTGATTGAACTCCATCTCCAATGCTCATAAGAGTTATTACAGCAAAAACACCTATTACAATACCTAACATTGTGAGGACAGACCTCATGCGGTTCGCCCATATTGCCGAAAATGCAAAACGGATACTCTCTAGAATATTCATGATTTTGATCCTTCCAGCTCGCCATCAACTATTCTAATGGTTCGATTAGCCCATTTTGCAATATCTGGGTCGTGAGTAACAATTAATAGTGTTGTTCCTTTATTGTTAGCGGATTTTAGAAGTTCCATTATTTCTTTTCCAGTTTTTGTATCAAGATTTCCAGTAGGCTCATCGGCCAAAATAATTTCTGGTTGATTAACTAGTGCTCTCGCGATCGCTGCACGCTGCGCTTCTCCTCCAGAAAGTTCATTTGGTTTATGATGCATTCTTTCAGTCAGCCCTACAGATTTAATGGCATCTAAAACTTTTTGTTTTCTTTTAGCTCGAGGTTCTTTTCCATAAATGAGAGGAAGCTCAACATTTTTATATACTGAATAACGTGGCAATAGATTATAACTTTGAAATATAAAACCAACTTTTTTGCTCCTCATTTTTGGAAAATTACGCTTTGGAATTTCTGTTATATTTTGACCGTCCAATTCATATAAACCAGCAGTTGGCCAATCCAACAATCCTAGTATATTCATAAGAGAAGATTTTCCAGATCCAGAAGGTCCCATAAAAGCAACAAAATCTCCCTTATTAATATCAAGACTAACCCCTTTTATTACTGGGAGAAATCTCTTTTTTCCTAATTGATAAGCCTTATCAATTTTACTTAATTTAATTACTGATTTTTGCATTATTTATTTTTTTTGGTGATCATAAATATTACGCTCCCCAACAATGAAATTGCAGTAATAATTTCTGCGAACATAAGTGACGCATCATCACCCTGAACAAATAATATTTTTACAATAGCATATATTGCTCCAAACACTACTGCATTGATCACCAGAAGATAAACAAATCTCATACCAAGTGATATATGCCCAGGTGGAAGCATTTTTTCCGGGTCACTTTCCTGTTTTTTTAGCATAGGAGTCTGTTCTCCTTGCATATTTTTTTCTTCAGCCATAATGATCTTTTTAGTGGTTAGCTATTGTTATTGTATCTTATTTTGCAACTAATTTCAAAAGTCCTTCACCAACAGAATACGGAATTGCTCTGGTCTGGGATATATATCCCAGTAGTAGTCCAGGTATGTTTTTATTATGAAAATCACTTCCTCCTGATACATAAAGATTATGTCTCTCCGCAAATTTCAATAAACTACTTATATCCTTAACAAAATGATCTGAAGCATATACTTCAATTCCATCTAACCCCATCTTTTTTAATTGTAGAAGGTTTTGAGACCAACCCCCCTTCACTGGCCATAATGAAAGGTCGGGACTATACCTTCTACCTAAAGGATGTGAAATAAATGTATATCCTCCAGCACTATGGATCAGTTTTATTCCTTCTTTTGCTGAAAGATTCTTCTTTTCAGTAAACGCTTTTTTGCCCTTAATAATATATTTCTGGATGAACTTTGACCGATCCGGTAAAAAACCAAACTCCTTCTTTAGTAAAATACGATTTTCTTTATTAAATATTACTTGATCAGCAAGATGAGGTCTCCCAATAACCTTCTTTGCTCTTTTACTCACTTCAGCAAAGGTTACTTTGTATCCAATCTTTTGTAAATTCAATATCATTTTCTTCATTCTCTTTTCGCGACTATTCATATAGAATTTAGCCGCCCTCTTCATAGCTGTGTGATTGTAATCAAAGCCATATCCAAGTAAGTGTAATTCTTCTCCTTTATATGTAACTGTCATCTCAATACCTGATATAAACGGAAATCCATACTTTTTCGCGGATCTTTTTACATCTGGCATGCCCTCTGCTCCATCATGATCACAAACTACTAATATCTCAACGCCTTGCTTTTTTGCTAATCGAAAAAGCTCTGATGGTGTCAATGAACCGTCAGAGTAAGTAGAATGCACTTGTAGATCAACTCTTTTTTGTTTGTTTTTCATCACTACCATTATATCTTATTTTCACAAATAAAAAAACCTGCCAGATGGGTATCAAAGCAGGTGAATGTACAATCGGTATTTAGCCGTCAATCGACCTAGTGCCAGAACATGCGGCGGCTGGTCATGACCATGGCTATACCATGCTCATCCGCAGCAGCTATCGATTCATTGTCGCGAATCGAACCGCCTTGTTGCACGACCGTACTGATTCCGTACTCTGCGGCAAGTTTGACGCTGTCGTCAAATGGGAAGAAGCTGTCAGATATCAGCACTGCTCCTTCAGCCCTGCCAGCCGCTTTGGCTTGCTCCAGCGCAATCCTGGTGGAATCTACTCGACTGGTTTGGCCGTTGCCGATACCGACAGTTTGGCCGTCCTTTACCACGATCACCGAGTTGGACTTGACGTGCTTGATCACAAGACATCCGAAAACGATGTCGCTCCAGGCAGATTCTGCCACTTCAACAGTAGTAACCGTTTTCCAGTCCTCCCAGAGCAACTGGTCGAGATCTGCCTCCTGCAGAACCATACCACCGACAACGTGTCTGAAGTTCAGGGTACCCTGCGGTAGCGGAGTTAGCTCCGAAACGGTGAAAATTGGTGTCTGACCCTTCTTCCTCTTGGCCTGGATCAGCTCTAGCGCGCCATCTGCAAATCCGGTGGCGATGATACCATCCACCTTCATTTCGACGATGGTAGCAGCGGTCTCCATATCGATCACGAAGTTGCAGGCAATTACTCCGCCGAACGCTGATACCGGATCAGCATCCCTAGCTCTTGTGAAAGTCTCCTTTGGAGTCGCACCGAAGGAAACACCACAGGGACCGTTATGCTTGATCACTACAGCTGCCAGTTCATTGCAACCGTAGAATTCCCGAAGGATCTCAAGACCAGCGTTCAGATCTCCAATCGTCGTTGCCGAGGGAACATTGCCCCAAAGCTGCTTGGCAGTAACCACCGAAGGTTCTGCAAAGCCCGGCTGGCGATAGAGCGCACCACGTTGGTGCGGATTCTCCGCATACCGCAAAACTTGTAGTCGTTCAAACGGCATCAGAATCCGCTCCGGGAATTTCGGCTGGTCATCGCACTGGCTCATCATCCAGATTGCGATTGCCGTGTCGTACCAAGCAGTACAGAACAGGGCTTCCGCTGCCAGACGCAGACGTGTACTTTGGGAAATCTCACCGTTCTCTTCGAGCTCGGCGATGATGCTGTCGTACTGATCCGGATCAGTCAGGACCACCACGTCCTTGTGACTCTTGGCCGCAGCTCTGATCAGCGCTACTCCGCCGATGTCGATCTTGTCGAGTGCCTCTTCGAAGCTTGCACCCTCTGCGATCGCCTGCTCGAAAGCGTAGAGATTGACAACTACAAAGTCGAGCATGGTGATGGCATGCTTCGCTGCTTCCTCCATGTCGCCCTTGTTGTCCCGCCGAGCCAAGATTCCACCGTGAATCAAGGGATGAAGAGTCTTCACCCTACCATCCATGATCTCGGGAAAGCCAGTTACTTCCTCGACAGGGATAACGGTAACGCCAGCTGCTATCAAATGCTTGGCGGTGCCACCTGTCGACACTGCTTCGCACCCAAATTTCGCAAGACACTGAGCAAGCTCAGCACTGCGATCCTTGTTGGTCAGGCTAAACAAAGCCCTCATTTTCGACCCCTCTCGTTTCATGTTAAGAGCAATGTTGCCATAAATCTGGCAACAGGATAGTCATACACCTTAGCATTTTCACGACTTTCGTCAAATAAAAAAAGGCATCAAACCCATTTTTTCACAAATACTCTATAGATACTTATTAAACCACCCGGTTGCTTCAACAATTGATTTATTCAGTGCTGTTATTTTCCTAAACTGATGATCACCGTCTTGGATTACAAGAAATTTCTTCTTTACTTTTAGTTTATTATAGAACTTCTTATTCTCTGACAGGCGAACAGCTTTATCTTTGCTACCTTGTATTATGAAAGTTGGACATTCAATTTTGTCATAATAATCCATTGGCTTCACTTTTTGAGAATCTTTGAGAAGAGGATAATTGAACTTCCAGCGCGTATCTCGTCCTTTGTCATACATATAACTATACCCCTTTTCCTTCCATTCTTTTTGTTGACCCTTCTTGCTGAAATGATTTCGGATAATATTGTAAAAGTCTAATGATGGTGCAAATGCTACAACAGTTTTTACTTTATCAGGATTATTGGCCGCTGACACTAGCGTTACTCCCCCACCCAAACTCAAACCTGCGAGACCAATTCTTTTTTTATCAACGAAATTCAGTTTTGAAAGATATTTGATTGCAGAATCAACATCATTTATTTGCTGGGTAAATTTCATATTGGAATAATTACCTTCACTCTCTCCCCAGTTGGAAAAATCGAATCTAAGAACAATAAATCCTTCTGTACTCAAATTGCGAGAAAGAACCAACGGAATTATTTGCTCCTTAGTTCTTTTAAACCCGTGACAAATAATAACTGCAGGATGCTTTTTCTGCTTATCAGGAATATGAAGCACTCCTACCAGTTTCTTTCTTTTGCTATTCTTGAATTCCACTCTCTTCTCAATCATTTCTACTCTGATAAAGTTTTAGTGCCTTAATAAATGGTTCAGCAAAATCATTCTTTTTGTTTTTTACTCTTTGTTCAAGTTCATCTAGTTTCACAAATTCATATTGCTCAATTTCATTTGGGTCCGGTACATATGGACCTTCCGACTCACCCATGAATAATTGATGGAAAACCCTGTTATTCGCAACCTCATGATAATTGATATATGAGCCTATTTTTTTTAATTCTACATCGATTCCTAGTTCTTCTTCCAATTCTCGATGTGCCGATTCTTCGTAGTTTTCTCCAGCACTAACTTTTCCACCGGCAGATGATGTGTACTGATTTGGATATGCTTGTTTGAAGTGAGGGCGTTTACAGATCATCAACTCTCCATTTCCATTGAAAATGAAAATATGAACTGAACGATGATTAAGAACCTTTGTCCTTATCTCTTTCTTTGTTGCCTCGCCGATAACATTATCATTGTCATCAACAACCGTTAACAACTCCTCTGGTTCGCTCATTTTCATTTTTCTATCTCCTCATATCTTTCGTTTTTCTTTTCTCTGATTCTTTCCCTGATTTTCAGTATAAAAAATGCAATAAAACAAATTGCAAAAACAATCTGAATTCCATATGCAATGTATTCTCCTATTGTCATAGTTGTTTTAGTTTAACTGCTGTACCATATGCAAGTAATTCTGAAGCGCCTTGAGTAACGTTGGCCGTGACAAAGCGCATGCTAATTACTGCATCGGCACCTAGTTTTTCCGCTTCTTCTCGCATTCGATCCAATGCCTGCTCGCGGGACTCGGCCAACAGCTTCGTATATTCCTGAATCTCTCCTCCAACCAGGTTTTTCACAAAGGCAGTGATATCTTTACCAACATGACGAGCACGAATAGTATTGCCTCGAACAATTCCAATTACCTCTAATACTTCTCTTCCAGGGAAATCTGGAGTAGTTGTAACAATCATCATATTTACATTTAAAGATTATATATTAATTATAGCAGAATTATTTGAATTCATCTGTGAAATCCCAATATTTTAGCAATTTGTTGAGTCTCTTTATGCTCACCTTTTTTGTTCTTAAACTCTCAATCACTATCATCATTTTAGGACCCCTCCAATCCTGCAACAATTGTGTCAACAAAAAGCGAGCAACAAATTCTAAAATATCACTTTCAGTACCAGTATAATCTATATTTTTGACATTCAACTTATCAATCAGTAAACACAACTGCTTATCTTGAATAAAAATTGCCCAAGATTTATCTATACCTTTTGGAACTTTCAACTTCCTTCCCCATATATTTAGTGAGACCAAATCGAGAATATCCTTTTTTTGCAATTCACTTAAAACCATATCTCGGAATATTCGGTACTTTTTCATCTTTTGAGTCACCACCAATAACTTAACAAATTCACTGACGTCTTTTTGTGAACCGATTACTTTTGGTTTGATTTTTCCATTACCCAAACATAGCAGCAAATCGAAAACTTTTTTGTCGCTAGGTTTATAAAGTGGATATAGCCATTCCGGAATTCTTTTCATTTCTTTAACCATAATACTACTTTCTTAGTAAATTGATTTATATCTTTTTTCGATTTCATGGTATGTGGTGCGCCGGGGATTACTATTCTCTTCTTTTTGGAACTAATTTTATTGTATAGCTTAATAAATGTTTTTATACTACCCGTTCTTTCTCCAGATCCATAGATAATCAAAACCGGACAGGTCACTTTTTTCAAATATTTATCCACGCTATATTTGACACCTTCTTTATAAAGTCCGAATCCCAGTTTAATATTTTTCTTTAGGCCCGTACTGTATTCGTACGCCCAACCTTTTTCTTTAAGTTGTAAAAAGCTTTTTTTCCTTTCCAGCTCATATTTCAAATCATAAGTTGGACCCTGTAGAACCATTTGTTTCATTCTCTTATCACTAGCTCCGATGATATATGAAGGCATAGCACCAATGGAAAAACCAATAATGGAGTACTCATTTTTATTCAAATCTTTTAGCGCGTAAGAAAGAACTTGCTTCGTATCTTGAATGTATCCACCAACTGTGAAATTTTCAAACTTACCCTGACTTTTACCAACGTTGTTGGTCGCGTCAAAACGAACAACTGTGTATCCAGCTTTAACAAGTGCTTTTGTTGTTTCCTTAATAATAGGCTTTTCAACGAAACCAAAAAGACCGTGACATAATATTACCAAATGTCCTTGATCTTCTCCGTTCCAATCGATTAACCCGTTAATTCTTAGTCCTCTGCGATTTTCTATTTTGAATTTTTTTTGCATACTAAATTCTTTCCAAAATCATTCTCACATCTATAGATGCTTTCGGCAAATATTTTGATTGCAGGTAATGACATGTCACCTCTTCATCTAAGGATTGACTTATTACTCGATTGCATAACCTGTGAACACCATCTACAATCAAATTTATCTTTCTATCAGGATAGTAAAATATCAGAATATCTCCCATTGGCACAAAATTGTAATCATAAAACTTTTTGAAATGATCATCATTCACCTCAATTTGTGCTAACTGATATATGTCAGCTAGCCTTACGGGTAAATATTCTTTATCCGTCTGAACTCTTTCAATTGAACTTGTAACAATACCACCTTTTTGAAAACGCGGAAGATAGTATTCCATAATATCTCTTATCTTCTTTTTTTCTGAAAATTCCTTTTTATCAAAAAGTAGCCACCATTTATTGACCTGAACACGAATGTCTTTCTTGTATTTTGATAATAAACTTGTCATATAGATAGTATATCAATTTCAGCTACAAATACAAAACTATATTTATTAAGTGTTTCTATTTAACAAAAAAAGCCGCCCAATTGAGCGACTTTTCTAATTTATCTTCATTCTATAATTCCACCGCCTACTTGCACACCACTTCTGTATTCATCAGGAAAGGCAAAAAATCCAGCGTTAATGTAAGGTCTTCCATATCGATTAAATATTCTGACATGTGGACCTCCTCCAGGGCCAGCACCTGTAATAATTTCATCACGTCCATCCAAATCTAAATCTGCAATACCTACATTAACTCCACCTCGGAATCCTTCGTCATAAGCAAAGAATCCTGGGGTAAGTTTGATATTTCCATACGGGTCAAATACTCTAACATGCGGTCCCATTCTTATATTAGTTCCAGTAATAATTTCATCCCTTCCATCTTTATCAAGATCACCAACGGCAACTTTAATACCATGTCTCAGGTCTTCTCGATAAGCAAAAAACCCAGGTGAAAATTTCAAATTTCCTGATCCGTCAAATACCCTTACATGTGGGCCACCGCCAGTTTCAGTGCCAGTTATAATTTCATCTTTGCCATCTCCGTCCATATCTCCTACTGCAACTTTTACACCAAGTAGATAATTATAATTATAGGCAGAAAATTCATTGGAAAGTAATTGATATGTCCCATCTTGATTTTCGAATACTTTTACCAAATGCCCGCCAACTCCAGCACCAGTGACTATTTCCTTTAATCCATTTCCATTAATATCTCCTATCGCAACATTAACTCCACCTCCAAAATCTTCATCATATGCCATGAAAGAAGTAAGAAATACTCCATCTGTGTCAAACACTTTTACTTCTGGCTTTCTTCCTTGTGCTGGGCCAACAACAATTTCTACTTTTCCATCTTCCCCCAAATCACCAACTGCTAAGTTTATTCCACCTAAGAATTCTTCCTCATATACAAGGAATTCACGAAGAAAGTTCCCTTGCCTGTCAAACACTTTGACATATGGCTCTTCCCACTTACTAGTAGCTATAACTACTCCAGTTGGTTTAGAATCAACAATTATTTCAGATGGCGGGACATCAATTGGTTCTGGTTGATCTCCATCTCCATCGTCTCCATCAGATGGATCTAGATCTTCTAGTGGTATTAATGGCGTAGCTGTAGGTGTAATAGTCAAATTCGCTTCATCGCTAAAACTGAATGTCATATATGCTTCATATGCATTTCTATCAGCATAGAAAATATCTACAGTATGTTGTGATCTAGTAATAGAGACAGCTCCTGATTTCGTTATTGCACCATGAATTCCAGAATTGTCAGCAATTAATTCTCCATCAAAATAGACCCACGTATCATCATCACTATTCACAGAAAATGTATAACTACCTGGAAAATCAGTTGTAACATAAGCCTGCCAGTGAACACCAAAGTTTCTATCATGCCCCATATTATCTTCTTCTTTTACTACATCAAAAGGAAAGAAGTTTCCACCAATATCTAAATTTTCGTCTATTTGATCATAGCGAAGATAACTATCGTTATACCAGTCAGTATCCCAATCACCTAATGGATCACCATGATCATTATCTGGCCAATTCTCATTGGGAATAGCCATGTCGGGATGTGACTTTGAATAATTAAAATACTGTCCATACCAGCCAATTTCTGGTTCAGCGTTTGATGCTCCAATTGGTATAGATAACCCAAGGAGCGCTACAATTGTTATTATTTTTTTTATCATGTTTTTATATATAGTTGGTGAAGTTATCAATCTAATACTAAGCTGACGATTCTAACATATCAAATCAATCCTGTCAATGGTGGATACAAAAACCGCTTAAATAAGCGGAATTTATATTTTGGTATATTACTAAGAAATTGTGAAGATATTAATCTTCTCAATTGCCTTTTTTGCAAGTGCTATTCTTTCTCTTCTATTTGCATAAAAAGTAAATAGTTTACTTCCTCTTTTTACAGTTTGACCAACTCTTTTGTGAAGATAAATACCAGCCAGTTTCTCAGAGGGTGCTCCTAGTGTTCTTGCGATTTCGTCAATTGCTTTATTATTAACTGCTGTTATCTTTCCACTTCTATCCGAAAGAACTCGATAATATTCACCTCCCAATGCAACACTATCTGAATCAATATTAGAATTACCCCCCTGCTCTTTTATAACCACTTGCATTTTTTTCCATGCTTTTCCTGAAACTAATATTTCTCTGGCAATTGCCTTGCCTTTTCCACGCGCAACCTGTCCAGAAATTTCTAAAAGCTTCCCCGACAACACCAGAGCTTTATTTTCTAAATCCTTTGGTCTATTTCTTTTTTGTTGCAGTACGCGCAATACATCTCGTGTTTCTAACGCAGGACCAACCCCCCTACCTATCGGTTCTTTGGCAGGAATTTTTTCTACGTGTACTTTAATTCCGAACCTTTTTCCAAGATATACAAATTTTTTCTCTATTTCTTTTGCACGAGTCATATTTGGAATCTTTGAAGTAGGGCCAATTGGCATATCAATTACTAAATACTTGATTCCCATTGCTACTTTCTTCGCCATTATACTTACTACCATTTTATCAAAAGGCTCCAGAGAAAGAGGCTTTGTTACTTTTATGATCAAATCGTCCGCCGGAGCAATGTTTAGGCCTCCACCCCAAATCATGCAGACTTTATTTTTCATCACCATTTGTTTTATTTTTTTCATTGAAAATCCAACTGGTGCTAGTACTTCCATTGTATCCGCTGTTCCCGCAGGCGATGTAATTGCACGTGAGGATGTTTTAGGAATATATAAACCAAATGCTGCAACAATTGGCACCACAATCATAGTTGTTCTATTTCCGGCTAATCCCCCTACAGAGTGTTTATCTACAACAATCTTATTATCAGGAAATCTCAACTGGTCACCAGTTTCTGCAATTGATTTTGTTAAGTGGTAAAGTTCTTGAGGAGTATAAGGACGCGCAAAACTAGAAGCAACGAAATATGATAACTCTACCGGACCAAGTCTACGACTTACAATGTCAGCAATTATCGAATGTATTTCTTTATAGCTTAATACTCCGCCTTTAAGTTTTTTGTCTATTGCATTTATCGATTCTGGACGTTCTACTATCGCCACCTCTATGATCTCATCTTTTTTTAGTGGGTGCTTACTCCAAATCTCCTCAAACAACCCTATCTCACCAGGCTTCACCTCTTTTTCCGCAAGATTAACTGTAGCAAAAATTCTTTTACGCTTGTGCCAAGAAAGACCAATACGATCACCAGCATGAATACCAAAATTTAATGCCTCCTGCTCGTTTAGTAACACTTTTGGTGCATCGCCTGTCTCAATATTTAATTTTTTTGCCTTTAAATAAAATGCCATTTCAATTACTTCCAATGCTTAATAGCAACAGCCAATTCTTTATTTTCCTTGGAATACTTAGTGAGTGATATTCCTTTTATTGATGCATCCAATGACTGTTTTACTGCTCTTGAACCAGCAAGTGTACCATCTGGATGACCATGAACTCCTCCGCCATAATTCATTACAACGTCATTTCCAAATATTTTGTACAAGGATGGCGTAAGATTTGGATAGAGACCCCCCGATGCAATCGGAAAAGTAGGTTTAATTCCAAACCATTTAGAACGAAGAAAGTCATCTATACCAACAACATCTTCTTTCCCACCCTCCATTTTTCCTACAACTGTTCCAGTGTGAAGCTGATCAATTCCAGCAAGACGCGACAATTTTGCTAAAACAAGCATACTCATTCCATGTTTATGACTTTTAGTAAACATTGAGTGTCCCGCCCTATGGCCATGGATAATCAAACCAAGATTTCTTTTTCTTAGCATTTGAACATTATCAAGACCAACTGACACTAGATCAACCATAACAACTCTTCCGCCTAAGCGCTTCACCAATTCTGCTCTCTTTACCATCTCATCTGGCTGGGCAGTCACATTAAATACACAAAGTTTTTTATTTCCAGTTTCCTTTTCTGCTTTATTTCTCATTTTTAATGTATCACGAACTCTTTGATCAAAACGACTAAATGAAAGGTCTGTTAAATTTTCATCGTCCTTTACTAAATCAATACCACCAATGAAAACTTTGTATGATAATTTTGCATGCTGTAAAGCAGACAGACCAATCTTCGGTTTTAGAATGGATCCAAGTATCGGTCTGTTTCGTATACCAGTAATTTTGCGAATGCCTTGAACTCCAAAACGCGGTCCTTGAAATGCATCTACATATTCCTTTGGGAAATCAACATCATAAAGCCTAAGATTTCTGACAATCTTCATACTAAAAACATTTCCTGCTACTCCAGAAAGAAATTGAGGTATGCTTCCCAATTCAAATAAAGCCAATGGATAAGCTACTTTGAATGTATGATTTTTCTTATCTAAATCAAATGCTTTTGCACTAAGCCTAGAAAAAACCGATTCCGACAGAGTCGCAAGATCTGTCCACGTACCAATTGATGATTCTGCAGCCACTCCCCCAGCTGCATCTTCGAAATCAATATGTGCATCCATATAAAATGATGCTACCAATTCATTTCTCTTTGGTTGATAGCGATTGTGAACAAATTTTCTATAAAATTTATGCATCCTAAAGTTTCCTAAAAATCCATGGATAATGTTTTTCAACTAAATATGCTATATCTCTTGGCTTTACAACACCAAACTCGCATACAATCCCTTTAATAAATTTAGATGGTATACGATCAAAAGCAAAATTTACTATCTTTAAACCCTTTGGACCTTGTGGCCATACTTCTTTCCGATCACGTAACTCAATACCAACATATTTACTAACGAACGTTTCTGGATCAGTTTTCAGAAGTGATGTAGCCACATATACGGGAATCTTTTCGTGTTTAGCCACCTGTGCTATTCCATAACTACCAACTTTGTTTATAACTGATCCGCCAGATGTAACAGAGTCTGCACCAAGAAATACTATATCCATCATTAATTCTTTACCACTTGTTTTACTAATTAAAAACTCAGCCGCTGAATCAACCACCATTGTAACATCTACTTTTTCTTTTAGAAGTTTTTTTGCTGTTATTCTACCTTGGTAAAGAGGTCTAGTTTCTGTGCAAAAGACATGTGGAGTTTTTTCACTTTTCTTAGCTTCTATAATTATATGTTCGACTGTAGAAGAGTGGCAGTGCGTAAACACCTTCATGTGCGATTTCACTAGTGGAGCTCCTGCCTCCGCAATTTTACCATCATGATATTTCAAAAGAACTAAAAAAAGATGGCATGCTTTTTTTAATAATTTTGCCATCTGAGGCACAGATATGCCTTCTTTATTGTTTTCCAAATAATGTAAAACAAACTGAACACCATTTCTTGCTAAAGGCTCTGTTGGCCTGGCCTCTGCCAAATCTCTTCCGCTATTGCGAATAGAAGAAAGAAATTGAGTTTTACTTTTTTTCAGAAGGCGATTCCCTTCTTCTTGCAAAGTATCTAAAACAATTTTGGTAATATTTGTTGCACCTTGTATTTCTAAAGATGCTATTCTTTTTACTACTTTTTGTACCTCCTTGCTCATAGGTTTAGTATATCATTTTTATTATTCCCATTCAATCGTTCCAGGAGGTTTGTTTGTAAAATCAAATAATATCAAGTCTACCTTCTTTATTTTTTTCAATCTGTCCACAATCTTTTTCTTAAATGCATCTGGGAGAGCATAATATTTTACTGTCATTGCTTCTTCTGATTGCACTGGACGCAATATAACCGTATAGCCTCCTGATAATGAATATGGTGCCAATACTACAGGAAATTGCCAAATTGTAGAATCAAGGCGTGATCTTTTCATTTCAGTTTGTACAATATTATCAATCTCTTGTAGTAATTTGATATTTGTCGTTGTAAGTAGCAGTTTATTTATTATCCCGTGACTGATATCTTTCTTCTTGCTATACACAACCTGACAGGCTCGATTTACATTTTTAATTTGATTTCCTATTTGTGGTCCGAGTTCTTCTAATTGAGTCTTTGTAATCTTTCCTGATATTACAGCTGGATGTGCATAAGTTCGTTCATCACCTTGAACGCCAACACTTTTAATCGGCAGTACCCATCCTACAATATTTAGCTTTTTTTGATAGTTAAATCTAGAAATTAAATTATCCAAATCAGTATTTTCCTTTTTCAGATTCGTTGATATTTTTGATCCGTTTGAACAAATCATACGTATTGCAAGCCCAGGTCCTGGAAAGGGGTGGCGATTTATTATTTCACTTGGCAACCCAACCTTCTTTCCTAGTAATCGAACCTCATCTTTATACAAATCTTTCAGAGGCTCTACCACCAGACCCTTCTTTAAAAGCTCTACTACTTCCTTTACTCTATTATGGTGCGTTTTGATCGTATCTGCATGTTTCGTACCACCAGACTCAATAGTGTCAGGATAGATTGTTCCTTGAGCTAATATCCATTCTTTTGGATTTAGCTTAAACTTTTTCATTGCTTGCTTCTGGACATCTAGATATGTTTTTCCAATGATTTTTCTTTTCTGCTCAGGATTAACAACTCCTCTTAATCTACCTCGAAACAAAGCAGATGCATTTACGACCTCAAGATTTGTAAAGCCAAGACGATTAAAACGATTCTTTATTTTTTTGGATTCATCTTTTCTCATAAACCCAAGATCAATATGAAGACCAAATACTTTTTCTTTCCCTAAAATACTATTTAATAAACCAAAACAGACTGCTGAGTCAACTCCACCAGAAACAAGAAGAAAAACTTTACGCCCACCCACCTTATTCTTTGTTTCATCTTCAATTTCCTTTAGGTAGCGATTAATACTCCATTCTTTTTCCGCACCACATATGTCAAATACAAAGTTTTTTATAAATTTTATACCACGCTCTGTATGTGTTACTTCAGGATGAAATTGAACACCATATATCTTTTTATTTCTATTTCCCATACCAGCTACCGGGCAATCATCAGTTTTTGCCATTACCTGAAATCCCTTTGGGGGTTTTAATACGAGATCACCATGGCTCATCCATACCTGTTCACCTTTTCTCCAACCTTGAAATATTTCACTTGAGTTTTGAATGGTAAGTTTTGCAATTCCATATTCCCTTATATTCCCTCTTTCTACCTTACCACCCATGAGATGTGTTATGAGCTGATGTCCATAGCAGACACCTAGTAACGGAATTTTACTTGATAAGATTCTTTTATCAAACTTAATCTTTTCTTCATATACACTATTCGGTCCTCCGGACAGGATTATTCCCCATGAATCTCTCAATTTTGATAATGGTGTCTCTGGAGGATAAATATTAGCTAAAACACCCAATTGGCGGATTCTTCTCGCAATTAGGTGGGTATATTGGGAGCCAAAGTCTAATATTGATATGTGTTTTTGTTCCATACTTGTCTTTATTGTAAAATATCCTTACAATTAAAACAAATTATTAATCAATTACCTATGTTTACTCAGTTTGAAGAAACCTTAACTTTTGATGATGTCCTATTAATTCCACAGAAATCTTCTATTCTACCTCAAGATGCGGATATAAAGACAAGACTTACAAAAAGAATAGATTTAAACATTCCTTTGGTATCTTCACCGATGGATACAGTTACAGAGCACAAATTGGCTATTGCTTTGGCTCTTCAAGGTGGAATTGGGATTATTCACAAAAATATGCCAGCAGGTAAGCAAGCTCAGGAAGTAAGCTTTGTAAAGCGGTTTGAAAATGGCTTTATTGAAAATCCTGTTACTCTTCAGCCAGAAGATACTATAGATGACGCTGCGGAAATCAGAAAAATTAAAGGGTACAAGAAGATTCCTATTGTCGACAGAAATAACAAATTAGTCGGCATGATTACAGAACAAGACTATTTCGTACCAGACGATCTTAAACTTCCAATTAAATTTAAAATGAAACAATTGAAGGAAATAGAAGTTGGTAAGCAAGGATTAACATTAAAGCAAGCCAATAAAATAATTCGAGAGAAGAAACTCTCAGCTCTACCAATCGTGAATAAATCAGGAAAGTTGATGAGTATGGTTACACGTAGAGATTTAGAAAAAAATGAACAGCACCCAAATTCATGTAAAGACGATAAAAAACAACTTCGTGTTGGCGCTGCTATTTCAGTTGGCGAGGAAGCACTAGAGAGAGCCAGACTACTAGTAGCAGCGGGTGTTGATGTAATAGTAGTAGATACTGCACATGGTCACACAAAGGGCGTTTTAGATACAGTACGTGCATTGAAAAAGAATAGACTATTTGCGAAAGTTGACGTGATCGGAGGAAATGTAGCCACTGAGGAAGGAACAAGAGATTTGATTCGAGCCGGTGTAGACGCTGTAAAAGTTGGTGTAGGCCCTGGTTCAATCTGTACAACTAGAGTTGTTGCTGGAATCGGCGTTCCGCAAATGAGCGCTATCCGTGCTGCTATTAAAGGTAGAGGTAAATCCAATGTTCCAATAATTGCCGATGGGGGTATACGTTATTCAGGTGATATTGTAAAAGCACTAGGGGCAAAGGCGGACTCTATAATGATTGGTAGTTTATTTGCTGGATGTGAGGAAACTCCAGGTGCTATAGAGTATGAAGGAGGACGTATGTACAAATCATATCGTGGAATGGGTTCTAAAGAAGCTATGGTCAAAGGATCAAAAGATCGTTATGGTCAAAGCGAACAAAAAGATAGTGAAAAGCTTGTACCTGAAGGAGTTTCCGCAAGAGTTGTATATAAAGGATCCGTATCAGGACATATATATCAGCTTGTCGGAGGTTTGAGATCTGGTATGGGATATATTGGTGCAAAAACAATCCCAGAATTACAGCGCAAAGCTCGATTTGTGAAAATAAGTGGTGCAGGTCTGAAAGAAAGCCATCCTCATGACATTACCATAACGAAGCAACCACCAAATTACCAATCAGAAAAGTAATCAAATATAAAAGGCGGGTTTCAAAGCCCGTCTTTTTAGCTTACAAAACCTCTATAACCGTTTTCTTAGCTTCATGTGCGCTTCCTGAAGTTGCATTAAAAGATTACTCTCATTTACAAAGTTATGTGTTCTATTTGAAACCACAAAAGAACCATTTACCATCAAATCACGAACGCTTCTACCTCCGTAAGTTATCATATTACTAACTAATGTTTTAGGATCATTGGTATTATATGGAAGAAATCCACGATCCTTTAGTTTCCAAAATGCTACATCAGCTCTATATCCTGGCAATAGTTTTCCAACTTTTGGTAATCCAAGTAATTTAGCACCTTGTGCTGTAATCATATTAAACAAATCACTGTACGGAACGATTTTTTTATGTTGATGCATAGTTTTTGTTTGTAGCGCTTCTGTTAGAAGATCTAGTCTATTCTTGCTAACTACACTGTCTGTTCCTAGAGCAATTTGCTTTGTAGCTTTCAATTTATGGAATAGCGGATAATCAAAGTGTCCACTTCGATGTAGAAGATTTGATGTTGGTAAATGAACAATCCCCGCATTTCGTTTCAGTATTAACTCAACTTCTTCCTTTCCTACATGAACAACATGAGACATTAGTGTTCTAGAATTGAGTAAACCAAACCTATCCAATGTTTTAACTGGATGTTCGCCAAACTTTTTGATAGATTTTTCTAGAGTTTCTTTGGTTTCGGCAACGTGTAGGGTAAAAAGCGCTTTATACTTTTTTTGTAATACCGCAAGCTTTTTGAATACTGCTGGTGATGCTTTTGCTGGATAGTGAATCGCCATTGCTGGCTGGGTATGATACTTTGATGCATTTTTCAAGTATTTCTCTACCAACGCAGGAGTATTTTTTGGATGAGAATTGCTCACAGCACTAATCGCGTTTATCACCTCGTGTCCTGTTACTTTCGCTGCATTGTCTATTGGATCGAAAACTCCATAATGACTCAGTGTAGTAGTAATTCCGGACTTCTGCTGCTCAGTAAAATCTCCTACTGCTCCTAGAAAGAAATCATCCTCAGTCATCTTACCTTCAAGCCTCGCCATTCCTTTCAAAGTTTCTTCTAGATTATCTTCAGAAAATGTCAAAGTAGATCGAAGTAGATACATCGGTGGATGAGCATGAGCATTCACCAAGCCAGGAGTCACAACAATTCCACCACGCTGTTCAGCATCATATATCAAATCAACTTCCGTTAGGTCAACCTGAGAAAGCTCTGAAGCTTTCATAACTTTTGTAATAATCCCGTCTTCAATCAGAATCGACCTACCAGTCAGTACCTCCATCTTATCATCCTTATTCATAGTAACTAAAAAAGGGCTTCCGTGAATCAGCACTTTTCTAGGACTCCCTTCATGCAATAACGTATATCGACTTCTCCCTTTTCGGCGCGATGCAAAAGCCACGTCTTTCTGACGATACTCTAATTCGCCTTTCAGTTCAGGGAGTTCAGTATCCATTTGATAGATATTATAGCAGTATTTGCTTTTTTGCCCAAATTGCGTGAGAACTCACCAAATCTTCCTGATTCTCAATTAGTTTTTCTACGGAGGTCAGTGCCTCCTTGGAAGCCCAATTACCTAAAGCGACCGCTACGTTTCTCATGAACCCGCGGTACTTTGTTCTTTTAATTGGACTGTTCTTGAATTTAATATTGAATTCTTCCTTAGTAAGTTTTGCCAAATCAATAAGCGATGGTGCAACTAAATCTTCTTTTATATCAAACTCAGTAAGAGATGTATTTTTTGCCTTACTATTCCATGGGCAAACCTCCTGGCAGATATCACAACCATAAATCCTATTACTCATCAAAGGTCGTAGTTCCTCAGGAATCTCCTTCTTCAATTCAATTGTAAGATACGAAATACAACGTCTTGCGTCTAATTTCTTTTTATTAACCAAAGCGCTTGTCGGACAATTATCCATACAACTCTGACATGTTCCGCAAGATCCAATAACTTTGTTAGTGAAACTATCTAACTCAGTATCAAGGAGTATCTCGCCTAAAAACACATACGAACCCGTTTTGTAGTTTATGAGATTTGTATTGTTTCCAATAAAACCTAAACCAGCTTTACTTGCAAATTCTCTTTCTAAAAATGGCCCAGTATCGACATATACTTTTGAATTGATACTTTTTCCAAGAGCAAGGGAAATTTTTTCAACATATTTTTCCAATCTTCCTTTGACAATATCATGATAATCGTCAAACCACGCATATTTCGCAATTATTCCTCTAGAGGGATCATTTAAAAGTTCTTTGGGGATTTCTCGATTATAATAATTAACTCCCACCATAATAATAGTTTTTGCTTGTGGTAGCACTTTGCGAGGATCTTCACGTTTATCCTGACCTCGATGAATCCATTCCATCTCCCCTGCCATTCCTGCTTTCAACCATTGGTCAAGCTGTTCTGTTTGTTGACTTGGTTGTACTGGAATGATTCCTAGTAGATCAAAACCCAACCGCTTGCTAAATTCTCTAATTTGTCCTAAAGTATCCATGTTTCTATTTTATCACAGAAACGTATTCTCAACGCACATTCCTACGGAGGAACTCAAAATGCCCAGAGAACCAAGAGAGCATCCTCACACATTTAGGGAAGGCTATGTCGTTTTCCTACAGAACGGCGAGAAAGATCCGGAAAACACGACTCAGTTTGACAGACTGAGGAAGGAGTTGGGCGGTACAGGTCCATTCGTGATCAAAAGTACCCAAGCTAACAATCTGTCAACGGCTTCTCATCCTCAGCTGGTTACTATCACCAAATCCGATGGAGATACACAACGCCTTTCGGGTAACTGGTTCAAACCTCGCCCCCCAAAGGAAGAGATCTCCTCTGCCTAGTATGGCAGCTCATAGTACACTCCCCACCAGTCATGAAAAGGCTGGTTTTTTTATTGACATAATATGGATAAAAACCTAAACTCTAACTGCCTTTAAAACAGGCTCTTTGTTCCTAAATACCGGCTCAACACCAAAGGAGCTGACCATGGACTTAAAAATAGTCCAAAAGGTCGTCCGCCTGCTCCAGGAACATCCTCATATTGCCGAGCTGGAAATCAGAAACATGATGGGATTCTCAAAAATCCGCATTCGAAGGTCACCTTCAAATAGTTCTGAAAACCAAGCTCCTCAAACAGAGGAAAAGCAGGCAGATACACGCCGAAGAAAAATTGTCCCAATCACCTCCCCTAAAGTTGGATGGTTTCTGGCAACCATCGATTCAGAGGAAAAACCTCAGCTACAAGAAGGCGACACTGTAACAAAGGGTGACATACTCTGTTACATAGAATCTCTCGGAATGCAGCATCCAATCGAATCTGAAGTAAGTGGGATAATACTGCGCGTAGCTATCGAAACGGGGCGACCGGTCGAATACGGCCAAAAACTGTTTCTGATCTCCGTATCCATTCCATTTGAATAATGCCAGATATTGCTCACCCTCCATCTGCTTCGGCACGATGGTTTTTTTTAATGCCAAAATACCTTATAATAAACATATGAAAATACACCACATTGCCCTAACGGTTAATAGTTTAGTTGAAAGCATAAAGTTTTATGAAGAAACATTTGGTTTCAACATTATCAAGGAATTTGAGAAAAAGGAAATTTCTGCAAAAGCTGTTTTTATGCAGTTGGGAGATGTCTCAATCGAACTTTTTGAATTTCCAGATACGAAGCAAAGCTGCGATGATTTGACTGACTTGAAGACTATTGGTATCCGTCATTTTGCTTTTGAAGTAAATGATATTAATCGCACTGTTGCAAATTTGAGAGAGCAAGGATTAGAGGTGACTGATCCTCAAATGGGATCGAGTGGACATAATTTTTGTAACCTAACTGACCCTAATGGTATAAGATTAGAACTATATGAAAAGTAATAAGACAGCATTAGTCACGGGTGCTTCAAGTGGTGTTGGTTTTGAGTTTGCAAAAATACTTGCCAATGATGGATACGATTTGGTGATCGTATCTCAAAACAGTGAGAAGCTTGATCAGGCTCGCTCTGACATAGCAAATGAATATGATGTGAATGTAGTAGCAATTGTGAAAGACTTATCAAAGGATAATTCTGCAGAAGAGGTTTTTCAGATTGTGAATAATCAAGGAATGACAATAAACACTTTAATCAATAATGCTGGGTTTGGGGATCATGGCAGATTTAATGAAACAAATTGGGGAAAAGAAAATAATATGATTCACTTGAATATCATTGCGCTGACTCGGTTAACAAAGTTATTTCTCCCAAAGATGATAGAAAGTAAAGATGGTAAGATTGTTAATGTAGCATCCACCGCTGCTTTTCAAGCTGGTCCCTTTATGTCAGTTTATTATGCAACTAAGGCCTTTGTTCTCCACTTTTCAGAAGCGATTGCAAATGAACTAAAGGGTTCAGGAGTAACTGTTACCGCACTTTGTCCAGGAGGAACAAAATCTGGTTTTCAAGATGCATCAAACGTAAATGGAATTCGACTTATTCGAAACGGTAAATTGGCTACTCCAAAGGAAGTTGCAGAATACGGATATCAATCAATGCTCAAGGGCAAAAGCGTAGCCATACACGGATTTAAAAACAAAGTTATGGCATTCCTAGTACGCCTTGCTCCAAGAAAAGTTTCAACAGACATGGCGGGAAAATTAATGGAAAAGCAATGATTGAAGCTGTAATCTTTGATTTTGGAAATGTAATTGCTACATTTGATAATGATTTATTTTTGAATAGAATTTCCAAATACACTGATAAATCAGTTTCGGAGCTAAGGAATTTGATTTACCTTGAATCAAAACTTCCCGATCAATATGAAGAGGGTCAGATTTCTTCTGATGAGTTTTACAAAAAGGTCACAGATCTTTGCAATCTGAATGTAGAAAAGAAACAATTCAGAGACGACTATACTGGAATATTCACTCCCATTCCAAAAACAATTGATTTGATCCACAAGTTGAAGCTAAATTATAAGATTGGACTCCTTTCCAGTACCAGTGAGTGGGATTTTGAATTTGGGATCAAACCAATATCCGAAGCTTCACTTTTTGATTCTATTACTTTGACCTATGAAATGAAGTTAAGCAAACCTAGTGTAAAATTGTATGAAGATGCCTTAAGCAAATTACAAGTCCGTCCCGTTGAAACAGTTTATATAGATGATATTCCCAAAACAATATCAGTAGCAAATAGTTTGGGCCTGCACGGTATTTTATACACCAATCACAATGACTTAATAAAATCACTGCATAGCTTAGGAGTTAAGATGTTAAACTATGATTAAAGCAGTAATATTTGACATGGATGGGGTGCTAATCGATTCTGAACAATATTGGTTCAGAGTAGAACAGTTGCTTTTTGATAAATATAATATTGAGGGAAATGCTTCCAGCATAAGAGATAAGCTTATGGGCTTGAGTGATAATGAATCAATTAAAATTTTGAAAAAAGAGTTTGGTATTCCGGCCAGCATAGAAGAAATAAGAGATTTCAGATGTAAAGCATTGATCAATATTTACAAAAAGGAGCTGGAATTGCGAAAAGGAGCTCAAGGATTACTTTCCTATATAAAGTTGAACGATATCCCCTGCGCGCTGGCCACTTCTTCTCCGCCTGTAGTTGTGGATTTTGTTTTGGAAAATACTGGCATAAGAGATTTTTTTCAATCTATTATTACTATCAACAAAGTATTAAATGGTAAACCCGCACCTGATATGTTCTTGAAAGCAGCAGAGGAATTAAGCGTTAATCATGCAGATTGTCTTGTCTTTGAAGATGCTCCAAATGGGATTAAAGCTGCTAAGGCCGCAGGTATGTATGTTTTGGGCGTATTACACAGCTTCAATTCCGCCGAGGAGCTTAATGGTGCAGATCAAATAGTAAGTGAATTAGATGAAATAGATTTAGACAAAGTACTAAAATAACTATTTATTCCAAATATATGAGAAGAATAATTTCAAGAACTAGACGGATTCGTTCTAGTTCACAAAGAAGAGATAGTTACAATGAAAACCAAAATCCAAAGGATATCCTGGAAAATATTTCTCCATCAAGAACAACAAAAAAATCATCTCCAATCGCTTCGCTAATTATTCTAATAGTCTTTGGCGCTATTGTTGGTGGCGGGTTTTGGTTTGGATCAAAAACAGATGACAAAGCGCGTCTGGAAGGACCAGAGGCTGTAGTTAAGCAAGTTGTGTCCGCACTCGGAAATAATAATGAGAGCAGTGCAAAAAACTATGTACAGTCCACTGATACGGACGTTTTAACAGACCTCTCTAGTTTATTTGACAGTTATGACCAGTATTTCGTGTATGATGATGATTATATCAAATGGACTGGTCTGAACTATACATTAACAAGCTCCACTGATTCTGAAGCCCAGGTTGAAGTTTCTGGTACCGCAGAGATAGTTGAAGTAGAAGTTAAATTATATGAGGACTATGATGGACAAGAAATGGAAGAAACAACTGAAATCGTAGTTGATACTTATAGTTTTTCTGCGGTGGTTTTTGACTTGAAGAAAGTTGGAGAAGAATGGTTCTTGTCCAATATACCTGAAAAACTTTTTTAAAAAAAGGCCCCCACATAGAAATTAAGGAGAACCCTGAAAGTCCAGTGGGGGGCGCATGGTTGAGCCAACACGTTGTGTACAATAGGATATACTTCTGATATTCTTCTGAGAGTCTAACCTCCCTGTAAATTCCCTGTAACGGATATCACTCCTCACTGCCAATAGGTCGCCGTCAAAAGCTAGAATCGCATCACCTTGCTAATGGGCCGTGTTGGCACTCAAGTTCCTTGCTGCGCCACAAGGAGAGTTTCCACATTAGGACAAGATAACCAGCTAGATCCGAAGACCGTAACTTCATATTACTTTACTATGGTAAATTGTCAATATATGCCTTTACAAATTGCTATTTTTATGCTAAAATAGCTCTGTAGTCACTGGCATTGTTATGGAAAAACAAAATAATATTATCTCAGTAAAAAATATCGAGAAGACTTATAGTCTTGGCGATATCAAAGTTAAGGCCTTGCGAAGAATCTCCTTAGACATACAAGAAGGAGAGTTTTTAATTATCACAGGAAGAAATGGTTCCGGAAAATCAACTCTTCTTCGACAAATCGGACTACTAGATTGGCCTAACCGCGGTGAAATCTATATAGACGGTCAGGAAATGACACATTTACAAAAAAAGAAAAGAAGAAAAGTGCGTCATGAGAAAATTGGATACATTTTTCAGGAATACGCACTTATTCCTGAGTTAAATGCTATTGAAAATGTAATGTTACCAGCAATGCTGATAGAACCTACCAAAGTTTGTAAACCAAGAGCTATCAAGCTACTTGAGAAAGTTGGTCTTAAAGAGAGACTTAAGCATCGACCAAAACAAATGTCAGGTGGTGAACAGCAAAAAGTGGCGATTGCCCGATCATTAATAAATAATCCTAAAATTCTTTTTGCTGATGAACCAACTGCAAATCTTGATTCAATTGCTGCACATGGTGTTCTAGAAGTTTTTGAAAAGCTAAATAATGAAGGTCACACTATTGTTATGATTTCTCACGAGGATGAGGAAAAAAAATATGCTAGTAGAATTATTGAGCTAAGGGATGGAAATATACTATGAAATATGAAATAAAGATTCCATTCTTTCTAGCATTCAGACAACTTGCTCGTGGCAGTAAGTGGACTCTTGCTTTGACAATTTTCCTCATGGCCGCAGTGTTCATTAATTTGATATTCGTTTCTGCACTTTTTAGAGGAATTGTTGATGGTTCAAATGATCAGACAATCAATATGAACACCGGCCATATTGTCATTACTCCTAACGGTGACACGATATTACCTCAGAAGGACTCTATAATATCTAAAATTGAAGAAAATACCAACATTGAAGCACTAAGTGATCAGCTTCAATTGAATGCTCTCCTTTCTCTAGGAGAGAATAATGGAACTTGGAATATTCTAGCAATTGATCCTGAAAAAGAAAAAAGTGTAACACATATTTATGAAAAGTTATTTGAAGGTGAATATCTAGAGACTGATGATAAGGATGGAATCTTGATTGGACGTCAGATATCTGGAGGGGAAGGAGTTGAATTTGATGTGTTTTCACTACACGCAAATGTTGGGGATAAAGTAAATGTGAGAATTGATAATCAGGAAAGAGAATTTATTGTCAGGGGTATTTTTTACTCAAAATATGTGGAAGCAGATATGCGAGCATTTATCACACGCACTGGATTAAGTGAGATTGCTCCTGAGATGGAAGATGCAACGAATCGAATAATAATTAGAGCAACTGAGGATGCTGACTTGGACTTGATACTATCTGATTTTGAATCTAGAAACATCGCAGGCACTTTCTATACATGGGAGGATATGGCTGGAGTTATGAAATCAGTAACCCAAAGTTTTCTGAGTATAGATGTAATTCTCAGCACCGTAGCATCACTTATCGCGGCTGTTACAATCTTTATAGTTGTTTATATTGATATTTCTAATAGACGCCAGCAAATTGGAATTCTACGTGCAATCGGAATTAAGCCCTACATTATCAGAACAACTTATGTAATAATATCTACTTTCTATTCAGTAATCGGTGTTTCTGTTGGAATAGGGTTATTTTATGGGATTATTGTACCTTATTTTATTGCCAATCCATTTTCACTGCCAATTGTTGATGCAACTCTAGTGGTTAGCCCCGCAGATTTCATAATTCGCGCTGAATCAATTATACTTATATCAATATTAGTTAGTCTCATACCATCGTTTATGATAACTAGAATGAAATTATTAAATGCTATTTGGGGAAAATAGCACATATTAAGAAAGGAATATAAAACAAAAATGGAAGAACCAAAAGCAAGTCCGAAGTCACTACGAATGTTTTACTTCTGGTCAGGCATTATTGCTACGCTCGCCTACCGCATAATTATTGTGCTTAACTTTTACAGCACAACTTGGGTTAAGATATCATGGTATATTGGAACAGTAGGTTTTGTAATCTATTTTATTCACAGATTCGATATTGCCAAGAAGCGTTCTACCCTGATTGTAGAACATAGATTACAAGGAAAGATGGAAAGGCAAGAACACCTTACAGAAGATGATAAAAAAGCGCTCACCTACATTCTTCGCACTCTTGTTTCTTCAAAAGCTAAGTGGAACTACTATGCAATATTTGTTCTTTCAGGCATTGCATTAATTCTTGGTATACTATTTGATTTTGTGCTAGACATATAATATGGAGATCAAACAATTTACAGCTACAAAAGCTTTTATCAGATATCAAGACAAGATTCTAATTCTTAGAGAATCTGGTGATTATGATGATGGGACAAATGAGGGGAGCTTTGATATTCCTGGCGGAAGAGTAAATCCTGGTCAAAGATTTGATGAAAGTTTGAGAAGAGAGATAAAAGAAGAGACTGGTCTAAATATTGCAATCGGTAATCCATTTTTTGTTAATGAATGGCGGCCTCAAAAAAACGGAGAGCAGTGGCAAATTGTTGGGATTTTCTTTGAATGCCAGGCAGATACTGATCAGATTACACTTAGTCAGGACCATGATAAGTTCAAATGGATTGATCCAAAAGAATTCAAGAATTATAACTTAATAGAGAATCTTCATCCAGCATTTGAAAGTTATAATAAAAACTGGTAAAATAGAATAAAAGTAACATAAAACAAATATGCTTAAATACTTTGCAATTCTAATATTTGTAATTCTTGCAGTAACATATTATTTTCTTCCTGTAGAAGCAACAAATACTGCTCAAACTTTTCTTACTATTTCTACATTCCTGTTTGCAATCTTTACAGGCTTTTTTATTTCTCGGCAGGGAAAACGCTACACATCAATAAGAGATCAAATTGCAATATTTGATGGTGAACTTACATCTTGTTATAGACAATTCGGACATCTTGGAAAGGCTGCACAGAAGGCATCAGCGAAGATAATTAAGCAACATTATGAGAAGATTGTAAAAAATAATGCTTGGGATTATCATTTCAACAACAAATCTAATACAATAACTTCTCTTCACCAACTTGCAGAAAAGCATTCAGGAAATAAGCCTTTGCCTAGTTTGAAACATTTAGCATTGCAAAGAGTTCTTACTGCACTTGAAACTCTACAGAGATCCAGGAAAAGCATGGTATCACTATATACTGAAAGAATCCCCCGTTTCCAGTGGATTCTTGTGGATTTGTTAGCCGTTATATTATTTATTACAGTCTCTACTATTCCATCAGAAGGGTATTTTTTGGGAGCAATACTAAAGGGTGCATTTTGCAGCTCAGTAATATTTATTATTATTCTGCTTAGAGAATTTGATAGATTGAACTTTTTTGAAAAAACTATTGGGGAACATTCTGCAAAAGATATATTGGAGATTTTATCAGGAAAGAAGTAATTAATCTTTCAGTTTTAAATAGCGAGGGCGGCTTACCCGCTCTTTTTCTTTTTCAAATTCATTTTTAAATTCAGGATATAGTTCGGATACTCTAACCAGTTTATTGCCATCAACTACAAATGGATCAATAACTCTCATCTTTGATTCTTTAACCAGAAAATCATAATCTGATTTACTTTCACAAACTTTTTCTTTTCGAAAACTTTTAAGCTTATGCATTTCCTCGCGGATATTTTTATCATCACATTCTTCCAGTTTTCTAATTACACTATCATCATCAGATACAATATCATTTTTATCAAGAATTGAACGCTTTAGTGCATTTTTCATAATTGTTGCAATCCATCTAAAACTATATAAACCCCAATTGTCATGCCAAAACACTTGACACATCCATAAGGAAAGATACGCAAATTCTTTTGCAACTTCCTTATTTTGAAAAATTAGTTGATTATCTTTTACAATTAAGCTATCAACAAATGATTTTGCTTTTGCTTGAGATATTTTACCTATCGTAACTGCGTCTCCCAAAGTGTATTGAAGGCGATCAGCACAAATCTTCGGTAGTTCATTATCCATCAAAGACCACATTTCCAAATCAGAAATTCTAGCAGGATCAAATCCATGCTTGTTTAAAATCGCACTGATTTCATTATTCTGGAAATAAGTAGAATGAATACTATCTTGATAGTCCTCTTCTCCAGTACTCCCGTACAAATGATCTATTACATGCGAAAACACTCCATGTGAAATATCATGCAATAAACCAGAAAGTTGTTCCTCTATTCCTGCACCAAACTTTTTTAATATTAAATAGACACCCAGTGAATGTTCAAATCTAGTTGTATCCTCAGTAGGATGAAAATAGTAAAAAATCCCATACTGATGAATTTTCTTCATTCTTTGCATTTGTGGAGTTTTCAGCAATTCTAAAACAATAGGCTCCGTAATTTCTATTTTTCCGTATATTTTATCATTTAATAACATGGATCTATTGTATTAAAAAAACTGATGTTAGTCCAATCAGTTTTCTTTTATTGCTATTTTTTATAGTTAAATGCCCTTAACATTAGTAATGTAATAAATCCTTCTGCAAATCCAACTATCATATGTGTCTGAATAAATGCAGTGTTAAACACCTCCCCAACTAGCATGGATTCAAATTGATACGCCAAAGCAGCAAAAATTACGCTTAGCCAAACAGATAGAATTACTATAACAGCTTTTTGTTTTATATTCTTTTTCAAATAAGTAAATATGTAGTACCCACCGACAGCACCAATTATCGCCATATTGAAAATATTAATTCCTAGAGCTATTACTCCCCCATCAGCAAGAAAAAACGCCTGGATAATAAGAATAAGCGATATTACAATCATTCCAGCAAAAGGTCCGAGCAAGATTCCAGCCAACGCACCACCTAAAAAATGTCCTACCTCACCTCCAATAATCGTAAAATCAACCATCTGCATCATAAATATATATGATCCTACAAGAATCATATTAACTAACTGCTTTTTCCCGTATTTGGAAAGAGTGGTAATTTCTCCTCCACCAGCTACGTTGCCTTCTGGAGTTGCTAAAACAGGTCTTTTTTTCTTAACTAAAAACTTTTGTTTAATTCTTGATAAAGCAAATGCTCCAAATCCAACAGCTGCTCCTAAAAAGGAACTTGCTATTTTTGGGTCAAATATTCCATCGAAAAAATGCATATATAAATATTAGCAAAATATTTAGAACAGTAATAGACTTGCACCCATTACCGCCATTCCGGCAACTAAACCATATATTGCAAGATGGTGTTCGCCATATGCTTTAGCAGTCGGTAACAATTGATCTAGAGAAATAAATACCATGATTCCAGCAACAAATGATAATAGCATTCCAATTAGAGCGTCTGTAAATATCCATGACAATATGAAATATCCGACAACTGCACCAATTGGTTCTGCTATTCCAGATAGCATGGAAAGTCCAAAAGCCTTCTTTCTACTTTTTGTTGCATATAATACTGGAGCAGCTACTGCTATTCCTTCAGGAATATTATGAATAGCTACTGCTATTGCAAGAGTAATACCGAGAGACGGATCATTAAGTGCCCCTACAAATGTTACCAACCCTTCGGGAAAATTATGAATTGCAATTACTACTGCTGAAAGTATTCCAATTCTATACATCTTGTGATGATGTCCTAGAGTATCCTTCTCTATATCTTCCATTGTATGCACCTCATGAGGATTCTCATGACTAGGCACCAATTTATCTATTAAACCAACAGTGAATATTCCAACAAAAAATGCTAGTAAACCAAACCATGCTCCAGAGCCATTCATTTTATCTGATAGCACATTTATGCCTTCAGGTAATAATTCTATAAATGATACATATATCATAACACCTGCAGAAAAACCAAGTGAAACTGAAAGAAATTTTCCAGATGGCTTCTTCGCAAAAAAAACAATAGCGCTTCCTATACCAGTAGAAAGCCCTGCAAAAAGTGTTAGTAAAAACGCAAATAAGTAATTTTGTTCCACTTAGTACAATTTAAAGTTATTCAAGAAGCATTAACAATGCCATTATTCCAATTCCGAGAATCAAAAATAATAGTTGGAGCATAGATTTCTTTAAATCTTTCTCCTTTTTCAATTCAGGAATCAAATCAGCAGATGCAATGTAAATAAATCCACCTACAGTAAAAGCTATTAAAAATTCTTGAGCACTTTCTACAGCAGATCCTACTACCAGAGCTAATACAGCACCTATTACTGCTAGAAGTGCGGACATGTAATTATAGAACAATGCTTTTTTCCTTGTATATCCTGCATGTACAAGAATTCCAAAATCTCCAATCTCCTGAGGGATTTCATGCAGTAAAACTGCAATAGTAGTTGCAATACCCAAAGGAATACTAACCATATAGCTTCCCGCGATAATCATCCCATCTATCAAATTATGAAAACCATCTCCTATCAAATTATTCACCGCAATAGGATGAGGATGATCCTCAGATGTTGGTTCATGGCAATGTCGCCATTGCAATATTTTCTCTAAGAACAAAAATAATACAATGCCAAGTAGCATAATAAATGGCAAAATTTCTCTATTTTTTGATTCTTCGAATACCTCTGGTATCAAATGTATAAATGCTCCACCTAATAATGAACCAGCAGCAAAACTTACTAAAAACAAAAGGCCTTTCTTCAATCTATCCATATTCATTGAGATTGCCAAGATTCCAACTAAAGAAACCAGACTTACTATAAATACGCTTCCTATTGTGTATATCCAAACTTCTGTCATATCAACTCAAGTATATCACTTATTAATTACTTTGTAATTTTTCTTGTTTCAAACGTAATATCGACCAGATAGCGCCAACAACAATTACGGCTCCCATCCATTGGCCAGAAGACAAAACTTGATCATGAATTAAAAATTCCAATAATACTGCACTAATCGGAAATACCATTTCGAAAATTGTTGCTCGAGATGCTAATACTCTTTTCAACCCCCAATAGTATATAAAGATTGCTGTTCCACCAGTAGTTAAGGCGATTACAATAAACGCACCCAAAATATTCCAGTCAATTATTGTAAATCCATGAAACCCCTCATATCCGGTTTCAAAATCAGCTCCATTCAAAAAGGATATCACCGTGATAATCAGCAACATAATTCCAGTAGTCATAAAAAAACGCAACGCCGTTCCCATTCCATGACTCACTTTTGTTACAGCTCGTTTAGAAAAGACAGTTGACGAACCAAAAGAAAATGCAGCTAAGATTGCTAGCATTGCCGGAACAAACATACCATTCGCATCAAAACTAGGCTCATCCAGTCCAAATGTCAGAAAATAGCTTCCAATTAAAGCAATGAATACCCATAAATAGAAAATTCTCTTTGGTCGCTCTTTAAGTATTATCAAAGCCAAAAGAATTGCAAATATTGGCTGTAGCTTTTGTAGCAATAGTACAACCGAGATATTTAGATTCTCAGAATACACCATTATGATTGCTGCAACGATAGCCATGGTACCAATCGCCCCGCCAAACAAGCCGGTCAAAAAAAACGCTCCCCAATCTTTTTTCTTTAGTACTTTTAACTCGTTTCTCCTTTTTACAAAGAAATAGATTAGAAAGACAGAAGCAACAGCATGAAGCATAAAAACAAATGTAGGCACGTCAGTCAGTCCTAAATCCAACACCCAAGGTGTTAAAACAACTCCGTCAAATGCCCATAAAAAAGCGGCGAACATAATCGCCAGCGCTGCTAATAAACCAATTTTCTTCAGTCTCATAATGTATTGTTCTTAGTATGATTACACGTATTATAGCAGAAAAATATAATTAGCATAACTTGACCGTTGCTCGATGCAGCTTTGTACCATTGCTGGCAATGAATCTGCTATTCATATCGTTTTTCTCTTTATTTCCTTCAAAGTCAGTAATCATTGCCCCTGCTTCTCTTGCAATTAATTTTCCAGCAATATGGTCATATATTTCGCTAACGTTGTTAATTACAACTTCTATTCTTCCAGAAGCAAGCATACAAAAATCTAAAGCTGGAGACCAATTGCGTAAAACTCTCTTTACTTGTTTTTTTTCAACTCTATCAATTATTACTTTATGAGCCTCTCGCTTAACTGTGTAATTAGTTATGTATACAATAGTCGATTGTTCCCAACTATTCACCTTGCTTACTTCCAGTTTCTTCTTATTGCAATATGCGCCGTTACCTTTTTCCGCATAGTAAGTTTTTTTCTGTATTGGATCATGAACAACAGATGCTAGTAATTTGTCATTCTTCAATAATGCGATAGCTGACGAAAAATATGGGATACCTAATACGAAATTATTTGATCCGTCCAATGGATCAATAATCAATGTATAATTTGAATTTTTTCTTATCTCCCCTGTCTCTTCAGAAAAGATATTAAAACTTGGCAATTCTTTAGCAAATACTTTTAATATTGCAGCCTCGGCTTCAATATCAGCCTTGGTATACACATCAGAAGGAAATGACTTTTGAACAACCTTTAAGTCCTGGCCAAAGTATTTTCGTATTACTTCTCCACCTGATTCTGCTGCTCTTATAATAGACTTTGTTTCTTTATTCATACTCTACAGTTATAACAAAAAATCGCTTAGACAGCGATTTTTTTAAATATAATTCTCAATCAAGCTTCGTGGATCTTAACATCTTAGTAAGTATCAACGGAGTGGCAATTATTGAAACAACAATAAGCAGTAACATAGAGGTAAACACGTCATTAGAAATGATATTCAAAGATATTCCTATAGTAGCAATTACCAAGATAACTTCTCCACGAGGAATGCGAGCAATGCCAATAATAAGCAATTCTCGAAAATTAAACTCTGTAATTTTGTATCCCATAAAGGCAGAAATTATTTTGCCAGCAACGGCAGCAACTATTACTGCCAAAGTAAACATAGAGAATGCCTCTTTAGTAAAATGCATATCCGTTCCTATCCAAATAAAGAAAAATGGAATGAAGAATCCATAAGATACCGCGGAGAGTTTATTTACAAACTGTTTAGTTTCTAATGATGGTATTTTTGAAAGGATCATACCGGCAAAAAAGGCACCAATTACAGAAGATAGACCTAATTTTTCAGCTGCAAAAGCAATTAACAAAACAAATACAACCACAATACTGAATATGGCTTCTTCCACTCTCATTATTCTTATTAATTTCATTACTTTAGGTAAAATCTTCGCCAAAATGAAAATCGCTACCATGAACAATGCCATGCCACCAAAAATTGTAAGCATTCCAACGATAGATAATGATTCGGTAGTAGCAATACCTACCACTACAGCCAGAACAATTAAGGCGAGGATATCATCTACAATTGCTGAACCCAAAACCGCTCTCCCAACTTTTGTATTTAGCTTTCCTGTGGAAATAAAAGTACCTAGTGAAACGCTAATCGAAGTTGCTGCCAGACCAGTTCCAATAAACACCGAGGGCATCCAATCCAATCCATATAAACGACCCACCAAAATTCCTAATCCCATTGACAAGGCCACCCCCCCAACAGCAAAAAATATACTGGTAAATTTATTTTTCAGTATCTCTTCTGTGTTAGCTTCTTCAAAAGCAGCTAGAAATAATAAAAGAATAAGGCCAATCACACCAAATATCTCAATAAGCTCTGGGTCGATTAGACCAAAATTAGCTAAAATCATTCCTGCAGCTAAATAACCAATCAAGCTGGGCATTTTTAGTCGCTCTGCCAGTTCACCTAATACCTTTGCTACTAGCAGTGCAATAGCGATGTGTAGAACATTTTCCATCTAAATTTCCTTTAGATTGTCAAATAAGGAAGAAGCTTTTACTATACCGATGAGCTTTCCATTTTGGACCACTGCCAATCTTGTCAGATTTCTTTTGAGCATAATTGTAGCGGCTCTCTGAATAGTTTCTTTGCCAGTTAAGGTTAGTTGGTGGCGAGTTACTAAATCATTTACAGTCTTGGGAAAAAAAGAAAAATCAACGCCATGGATGTTCAAAATATGTTCATCAGCAATATTTTTGATATTTACCAATAGCTTAATCAAATTTAGCGGCTCTATAATACCAATAAACTTATCTTTATCGTAAACTGCAATTATTCGCTGCTTATTTTTAAGTTTGTGGAATCGGTCCAAGAATGCATTGACACTCATATCCTTTTGAACCTCAATATATTGCTTGGTCATTATCTTGGTGACCAGCGTTTTTTTATAGGATTCTATGTTCATATATTTATTTTCGTCAATATTATTATATTACCACATTTCTAAATAACTCTGTATCAAGAGAAGTGTCTTGAGCAATATTTAGATCTCTCTTCTCAAGGGAATCTTTTACAACCAGTCCTGGATTTAGACCAGAATCGATCAATAAATCCTGACAGAATTGGAATACACTTTTCTTTTCTTCTCCAATATGGATAATTCCATTGAAATCTGAATTAGCGAGTTTCCATATTGATTTTGCTAATTTGGAAACATGAATTGGAGTTCTATACATATCTTTGAATCTTTTCACGGTATTTCCACCACCTGTTTCATCCATAAGTTTTTTGGTTCTATTGTCAAAACCACTTTTTCCTTTTCCATAAATATATCCCGCTCTAACAATCACATATTTACTAAGCTCAGATTTTATAACACTCTCCGCTGCTAACTTTGCCTTACCATAGTCAGTAATAGGATTTGCCTTATCGCTCTCTTTATAGTTCCCATTCTCTCCATCAAAAACCGCATCAGACGACATATAAATTAGTCTCGCCTTCTTCATTTTAGCTAAAGTTGCAATTTCAGTAGTTACTTCTTTTGCCCTATCTGGATTCTTATCAAATTCTCCAATTCTTGCCACGTGAATCACAATATCTGGAGAAATCTCTTCCAATCCCCTTTGCAATGAATCATTATCTAATAAATCAATCTTAACTTGAGTGTATTTGATATCTTTAATAGGCTCACTCCTATAACCCAGATACAACTCAAAATCATCTGGAGTTTGATTTACAACCTCAGATCCCAAATATCCAGATGCTCCAATGATTAACACTTTCCTATTATTCTTTACCATTTTATTCCTACTTGGAATCCTTCCTAATTTTTTTAGCTTTTCGCTTTTTACTAATTTTTTTTACAGTTGCAATACTAGTCAAAACTGCAAATGCACTAGCAATACCTAATAGCACTTTCTTTTTATTCTCCTCATCCATTCCTCGATATTTCTTCTTCATACTACTCGTTTGATTTATCAATTTATCAAACTTCTTTTCTTCAGTAGTTGAGCCGCATGATGGAACAGGCTTTTTTGTTACTTTCATACATATTATATTTAATAATTAGTAATTTTCTATAAATATTTCAAAGTGTGCCTGAGGATGTTGACACGCTGGACACACATTTGGAGCTTTTGCACCTTCATGTAAATAACCACAGTTTCTACATTTCCATACAATCTTGTCTCCGCTCACAAACACGTTTCCCTCTTCTAGATTATTATACAGTTTTCTATATCGTTTTTCATGTGCCTCTTCTGCTTTTGCAATCATTCGAAATGCATTCGCAACTTCCTTAAAACCTTCATCGTCAGCGACCTTGGCGAATTCAGGATATAGTTCTGTCCATTCTTCCTTCTCACCATCTGCGGCAGCCTTAAGGTTTTCTAAGGTTGTTCCGATCTTGCCAGCTGGATAGGTAGCAGTAATTTCAACCATATTACCTTCTAAAAATTTGAAGAAGATTTTCGCATGTTCCTTCTCGTTTAAGGCCGTTTCAGCGAAGAACCCAGATATTTGCTCCAAACCTTCTTTCTTTGCTTGTTTCGAGAAGTAATCGTATCGCATTCTTGCTTGAGACTCTCCGGCAAATGATTTTAATAAATTTTGCTCTGTTTTAGTTCCAGTTAGACTTTTCATAATTAGTATCTCATTAATAATCTTGATCCACACTTTGGGCATTTAGAAAAGAAAGAAATATATTCAGTCCATTTTGTCCTTTTCCAAGTATGTTTGCATTTTAGACATCTCATATTAATTTTATTTCTCCTTTGGGTTATATTTTTTCATATACATACCAACTAAGACCATAACTATAGAAAAATATGTAAACATACTACCCGATGTATACCAATTGAAAAAATAGTTCAATATCCTCTCTATAATACCAACTCCCCCAACAACTACTAGTGCAGTTCCTAGTGAGTTAAATTTGACGGGAACAAATCCCGATTGATGCTTCATACTTACAATATATCAGAATTGAGTGGAATTTTCCAGAAATATTACTACAATAATAGGTTTTTATCCCGGAGCAGTGCTAGTCAGACAGCCTGGTTTAACATATGCAGACTCATCATAAATAGTAGTATCTCCTTTGAATGTTTCCCAGTCGCTCATAAGAGTATCTAGATTTGATTCAAAAGATTCCTTTAGAGATGAGCTCATAAAGTCATATGGACAGTATCCAACTGCTCCATCTCCCAAATCCCTAGTGATCATTAATTCTATTAAAAAGAAGTATCCCCAGGGACTGGGGTTCCCTAAAAACTGACCCGCTGTAATGTTTGCCCCCTCAACAATAAAGGAGCTCAGATTTTTTAGATGGTCAAAATTGACCAACCAAACACTATTAAACGATGGCCTGACATGTACCTCGTAGTCTTCCGTATCCTCTTGATATGTAACCATTACTACCTCTGCGTCCATTGGGGAAACAATATCAGTGTCCGACGAAACAAACATATCCATTTGTGGCAATATTTTTGGTTCACCCAATTCATTCTGCACAGTTCTCCCAAAATCACCAAATACTTTTTCAAGCCTAATATCAAAATCATAGTCTCCAGCTTTTCCAGTCTCACTATTGTATGTCCCAAAATCTACCATAAAGTTTTCTAGAACCGGCGGTGTCTCATCCCAAACCCAACCTGGATCATCTGGTTCTTCTTCTGGTGTATCGGGAGCAACTATAATGTCCATTGAATCAGGATCAATAGTAAGTTGATCTAAATCATTGTCAGTTATACCTAGGCCCAAACTTCGCATAATGCTAAAAGCATCTGCCGGTCGGCCAAGGTAATATCGCTTCTCATTTTCTGGATATACATACCATGCCTCACCGTTCTCCTCGACTTGTAATAAAATACGACCAACTACACGGTCTCGCATTGCACTATTGATCTCCCAGGAAGTACCAGCGACAGGAATCTTATTCAAATCTTCATTTGCAATACCAAGACCCTGAAATCTCATAATATCAAATGCATCTGCCGGTCTTCCAAGATAGAACCTAGTATCCTTTGCTGGATGTACATACCATGACTCACCATTTTGCTCAACTTGCAATAAAATATACCCTTTGAGTCGTTCCATCAAAGTGGCTCCAAATGCAGTATCTGTTATTAACAATGTTCCAAAAAGAAAAATAACTATCAAAAGCGGTGGTAGCGTGTAGGTATAAATTCTTTTTAACCTTGATTTGTTTTTATAATTCATACATAAAATATATCAATAAAGTAGATCCTGTTTTATTGCTCCTGCCTACTCATAGTCAGATTGATCATCCCTTCCTTCGTAATACCCATTACAAAGATACGGTGCATTTTCCTGGAATTTTGGTAATGCTACTTCTTCCCACAATTGTTCAAGTGTCGTTCTCTCTTCGGAAGCAAAATATGTCAATGGACATAAGTGTAGATCCACAAATCCTTCAAAAACTTCTTGATAATCCGCAATTCCGAATTGCCAGTGGATCATCCGCGCTTCAGATTCAGGATCGTTTGACGTGTCTTGCGGGTAACCGATGAAGTCGCCAACCTGGACAATATCACCTACTTGCAAGTTAGGATTAACACTTTCGAGTTCCGTATAGTCTACGCCGTAGATCCCATTTTGTGTTGCAACATCCCACGTACCAATATGATGCGTACCTGCCTTGATGGTCGTAATCGTTGCATCCATCGATGCACGAATGGTGGGAAGTATTAATGGATCAGCCCAACCAAAATCGATGCCCCTATGACCTTCTGGGCCATCATGTTCAATTGTTTCACCCATTGGAGACATCCCATTAGGCATCAGCTCGTCTGAAAACGGCAGATAGATCACTGGTGGCGGTTGATTAGGATCTGGCTCTGGATCCGGTTCCTGTTCTTCTAGCACAGGATCCTCCACAATGACATCCATAGAGTCACCATCGATCGTTATTTGTGTCAGATCATTATCTGTAATACCAAGCCCTAATTGACGCATAATATCAAAAGCATCAGCAGGCCGTCCAAGATAATAACGTTTGAGATCATTAGGATATACATACCAAGCTTCACCATTCTGTTCAACCTGAAGCAAGATATATCCAGATAAACGTTGTTGTAAATTTTCATCTCCAATACTATCGTCAGATCCAGCTATAGGGATTCTACTCAAATCGGCATCTGAAATACCAAGCCCCCTATACCTCATGATATCAAAAGCATGAGTAGGTCTTCCTAGGTAGAATCTAGTGTCCGATGATGGATTTACATACCACGATTCTCCATTTTGCTCTACCTGCAATAGAATCTTTCCTTTCAACCGTTCAACCATTGTGGCCCCAATTGCAGTTTCTGTTGTAAACCATACTCCAAAAACAAAAACTACCATCAAAATAAATAATGGTATAAAAATATGGCTCTTATTGATTTTAAACTTATATTGAAGTTTCATGTACTAAGTATATCAAAAACACTATATTATTCCTATATTTCTTTTCTTAAATTTTTTTTATACCAATAAACAAACAAAGAACTAGTTAGAACATATTGTAATATAAATTGAATCCACTCTGGTTTGGAATACCATCCGATAACTACATATAAAGGCATCCCTACTGCTCCTTCCTTATGGTTGAATATGGTTGATGACAAATCAAATACTTTAGTAAAAATTGAATGGTCCCCAATAATCATTCCCAAGTCTTTAAAAGCAGAAAGCCCCTCATGGACACTATAACCCAGCAAAAACCCAGCTTGCAGTAGCAAATAGGCAAGAGTGATATTAAAAATTGTGTGAATCTTAATTTTAACCAGGGAATAATAAACTAGAGTTACCAGGACTATGGATATCATAACCCCTAATATAACTGAAAATATCGAATACTTTCCTGCGAATTGGAATAATACTATCTCCGTTCCCTCTCTAGCTACCATGAACAAAGCAATTAAAAATATACCTTTTTTTGATAAATTTAATGCTGCCTTTCCTTCAATATGATCTTTAATTTTCGATCCATGGTTGATCATCCAAATTATGAAGGTAGTTATCAATATTACCGCAATAAAACTTGCAACGCTCTCCCAAAATTTGGCAGTTGCTTCCATCTCCCCTACTAGAGATGAAATCCCCATCAACATTACACCAAAAACCAATGAACCTCCAATTCCAACATATAATCCATACCAAACATTTTTCTTTAGCAAATTATTATTAGTTTTATCAAGAAATTTAAGCAGTATTGCAATAATCAAAAAAGCTTCCAACCCTTCCCTGAATGAGATTATCAATCCTTGAATAAAGGTGTCCATATTTTACTAAAGATATTAATTAGTAAATTGTAACAATAAGTATAACATAAAAAAACACCTCATTAATCGAAATGTTGTCTGCCTGGCCAAGGCATTTTCAAAGAAAATGCCTTGGCTGGGGAAGAGGGGTTTCCACCCGTTCGAATCCCTTACAGTCAAATACTTTAATTTAATAAAAATACCGAGCAAATTGGGAGCGCCCCGGGGCCCCCGAAAATCGCGAAGCGGTTTTTGGGGGAAGGGGCACAGACCCAAAACCAAAAACAACCAAGTTTACTTGGTTGTGACGGGTGAAGGGTCTGATGACCCGTGGCTGGGGAGGAGGGATTTCCGCCTCGTCCACTTTGTGGTCTCGTTGCCCTGGGCAGCGACAAATGCTCCCCCACTCGCATATGTCGGCACTCGATTATTCGCTTAGCTCATATCTCGTTTCTGCCCATTCGAATCCCAACTATAAATAAAAATAACGCTTTAGTAGCGCTATATCCTATTTGAAAACAATTCTGGCTGGGGAGGAGGGATTCGAACCCCCGATCACGAGACCAGAACCCGTTGCCTTACCACTTGGCTACTCCCCAATAAATGGATATGAGATGTGGGATATTGGATGCAAAATTTTTCCTGTACCGCTTGCTTGCCTCGGCAGATCGTGAAACGAACTGACGGGGCTACTCCCCATTGAGTATTCGTCTTAACCTTCTACCACCTTACCGCCAAATGTGTCAAGAGCATCTTTCAGTGCATCACTATCCTCTTCCTTCCTTTTTGGTTCAGGCAAAGGTTTTTCTTTTAGGGAATTATCAAGCACGCAAGTAAAGGTAAGTGGGGCGCCATAGACTTCCTCCAAAATGTTGTCTATTATTTTTTTGTTCTTTGCTTCCCATACTCGGTCAACATAGAACTGAAATCCAAATGCAATTGTTATAATTTTTCCATTAATCTCCCGAATTTCCCCAACATTCAAAGTCAATGAAAGCGAATGATTGTATTCTCTTAGCTTTTTCAAATATGCTTTCCACTTTTTCTGAATTTCTGATAATTTAAGTGTCGGTATTTCTTTTTTTTCATCAATTACTTGCTCAACATTTGATATTTCTTTTTTTTCTGTAACGATTTCACTTATAACTACATTTTTCTTCACAGAAGGTGCTCCAGTACTAACTTTCTTGGGGGATGATACTACTGGCTTCGGTGGTTTCGGACCTAATTCTTCCACGGTTTGAGTTTCAGATATATTACCAGTCTTTGTGACTTCTAAAATTGCAATCTCCAAAGGAAGCTGAATGATATCCGTCTGCGTCTTTAGCATAGGTACAATTCCGAGAAATATATTTATCCATCTTATCAGTTCTTGAGAATCTAATTGGCTTGAAATTTTTGTCATTTCTTTCTGCAATTCATCATCCAATTCAGAGACAGCAAACTTTTCTAGCGAGCTAGAAACATTAATTAATATAATCTTCCTCAAGACCTCTATAATATTCTTAACAAAATTTCTAACATTACCACCTTCTTCAACCAGCCTGTTAACCAGCTCGATAGAAGGTGCTATTTCACCCATTGCAAGCAGTCCTAGAAATTGAATGACCAATGTGTCATCAGAATGAGGAACTATCAAATCTATATGATCCATTGTTACCTTTTTCTCTCCCAGGGATAATACCTGTCCCAACATACTCTCGGCATCACGAACACTACCATCAGCCGCAAGTGCAATCGCCTTCAAAACTTTTTCTTCAACCTGAATTTTTTCCTTGCCAATAATAGTGGTTAGTCTGTCGACAATATCTTTTACTCCTACTTTTTGGAAATCAAACCTCTGGCAACGTGAAATTATTGTTTGGGGGACCTTGTGTATCTCTGTAGTTGCCAAAATAAAAACAACATTTTCTGGTGGTTCTTCCAAAGTTTTTAGAAGCGCATTAAAAGCCGATATCGAAAGCATGTGCACTTCATCTATTATGAATATTTTGAACTTACTAGAAACCGTTGCAACTCTTGAATTATCAATTATGTTTTGTCTTACATTATCAACGCCTGTATGAGAAGCTGCATCAATCTCAATTAAATCAAGTAGTCTTCCCTTTACAATATCCTTACATGAATCACAGTCATTACATGGCTCTGCTGATCCCTTCTTCCTTTTTTTACAGTTAAGTGATTTCGCAAATAGTCGTGCCATTGTTGTTTTACCCACACCCCTAGGACCAGTAAACAAATAAGCATGAGCAATTCGCCCACTTTCCAACTCATTTGTTAGAGTAATACGTATATGATTTTGATCAACTAGATCTTTGAAAGCCTGTGGTCGATACTTTCTGTATAATGTTTGCGACATAAATATATTTTATAAATGACATCTACTATAGTAGCGCGAATTCTGAAGTTGCGCAATCTGTAAAACTCATCCAAAAAAGACTCCTTTCGGAATCTTTATTAGATTATATTTCTATTATCCTGGACTATATTTCTATATCTTCCACCTGCTTTTCCTTCTCAGCATTTACAACATCATCCTGCACTGTAACTGTACTTCTATCACCATCAATATCTGGTTGTCTCTCACCACCCTTTACAATATTTTCAACAGCTGCCCATTCAGTTTGTTTATCAATTGGCACTAATATTACAACCTCATCACCTATTTCACCTTTAAAATACGTAATGCTGGCCAAAAGTACTTTGTAGTTTTTGCCATTTGTTAAAACTTGATACTCGCCAGTTGCTTCTTCCTGTGTCAACATACCAATCAATCTTTTTCTATCAACAGGTCCAATCTGCTTAAAAACAAAAGAACCATCATTAGAAATGGTTAACTTCAATACATCTCCTTCTACTAATTTTGATTTGGATGCATAGTTTGCTGGAACATTATACTGCTTTCCATCTGGCCCTACCATATTTAATCCATCAAAAACACCTTCAACAACCCGTCCATCATCTTCCATTGAACCAACAGACTTTGCTTTTTCTAAGTGGTCAATTTCTTCAGATATCACTTCATCAGATTCACCTTCCAACATACCCTTTGCTGCTCGAATTGCATCTTCTGCTGAAGCAATCAACTGTCTAATTTTTGCTAATTTTTCTTCCTCTACCATTTTATTTTTGCCTCCCTTTTTTTATGTCGCTTTATATTTTTATTGTTTTTGTTTTGGATTTATTTTTGTGTTTTTTTATTTCACGTGAGCATATTGTACCATATTGGTATTTTGTATGCAAAGAAAAAACAGTAATATTTTAATGCTTGTAATCGCAATTATTCAATTTCACTACACACTACTACATCTAGAAACGATACATATATATGGCAATACTTGATTTTTCAGGCTTATTTGTCTCAGTTGCACTACGTGACTCCAATGGGAACACATAAGATATCATCTTTGCCCCATTCTTTAGCTCCTTATTGAATTTATTCTCCAATTCTGAAATTGATCTTGGAAGTAGAAAGCAAATAACAACATCCGCTGATTCTAAATTCTGTTCAAACATGTCCCTGTACACTATCCTTACTTTGCCTTTCAGTCTATGAACAAATATTGTGTTCATCAGCCACAGTTTTACTTTTGAATAGACATATGGAAGCAAAGAAATTTCCACACCTATCGCACTTACTTTATATCGCTTCGCAATTTCAAATATTATTCTACCATCACCTGATCCAAGCTCAAATATTGTATCCCCCTCATGGATATCAGCAAGATTAATTAGTCGATCTAAATCCTTCTTCTTTGTTGGTACCCACGGCGCACCTCTAAATCCAGCTATCGCCATAGTTCCAAAAATAGCTAAAATAAAAAATACTGTCAGTAAATAAAAAAATGACTCAAGCATTTATCTGTTTTACTTTATTAAAAGTATTCAAAACTATGGACTAGGGTTAGCAGTAGGACTAGATGGTGGTACTGGTGGTTTGGTTGATGCGGGTGATGGTGAAATAGTAGGCTGTGGCGATTTTGGTTCAGGAGGAACAGGAGGAACTGAATTTGGTTTTAATGGCACTGGTGTAGATATAGAAGCGGGCTTCGTTGGAATATCATTCTGTTTGGGTACTTTTTTTGATGCTTCTTCTGCCATTTGACGCCTTGATAGAGTTGGGTTTACTGAAGGAGTTGCAGGGGTAGATTTTGATGATAGCGGAGGTACTGCTGGTGCTGGTTTTGGTGCTACAGGCTTCATTGCACTTCTCTTAGCTATTTCCGCTTCAATAATATTCCTATCTCTTCCATATTTAAGCCTTGATAGCTCCTTTATTGCATCAACCATTTGTGGATTGCCAGCTGGTAGGGTTCTGCCTTTTACATTAAATGGTCTAGCATGTGTATTATCTATTAGTAATTTGAGATTAAATGTAAATTTATCAACATTCATTACATCATACTCATTGAAGATTGGTTCAAATTGCTTCGCAAATAACTCTGCATCTTCTACACCAACGCGATATGCAGCTATTGTTCCAACATTTCCAAATATCGCATCCTTTATTGATGAATCACCATCCTCTACCAATTGTCCAATATATTGGTGAGCCATTGTTAAGCAAAGCTTGTATTTACGAGCCTCTGATAATATTACTGCAATACTATCTGTTACATAATTTTGGAACTCATCAATATACAAATAAAATGGTTTCCTTTCTTCTTCCGGAATATCAACTCGACTCAGAGATGCCATTAGGATTTTTCCAACTACAACTAACCCAAGCAGTTCAGCATTCAAGTCACCTATCCTTCCCTTCGAAAGGTTTATCAGTAATATTTTTTTCTCATCCATTACCTTTCTAAAATTAAACCCACTTTCCTCTTGGGCAATAATCGGTCGCATGTAATCGTTTGAAATGAATGTACTCAACTTACTTGTAATATAGGGAACCATATTAGCTAATGATGCTTCTCCACCTGCTTTCTCTGCTTCTTCTTCCCAAAATCTTTTCACAACTACATTAGTAGTCTTAGCAAGTTTCTCTTTTCTATACTCTTTATCTACCAATATTTTAGGGATATCTAGAAGAGTTGCTGTATCGTCAGGGTCATCCATAACAAGAAGCATTGAGTTTCTCATATATTGTTCAAACATTGGTCCGCCTGTTTGAGACAGATTATACAATTTATCAAAGATGTTTATCATCTCGTTTACTACAAACGTTTTTTGCTCTGGATATTTCTTGTCATATTCCAATAGATTCAACCCCAAAGGTCTCTCCATATCAGAAGGATCAAAATAGATGACATCTTCCACTCTTTCTTTCGGAACATTTGGAAGAACATATTCATCAATCAAACCTCCATGAGGATCAATCAAACAACACCCGTCTCCTCTTTGTATATCTTGTACCGCCATATTAGCCATGGTATATGATTTTCCAGAGCCAGTTTGTCCAATTATATAAACATGTCTTTGTCTGTCTTTATCATTGATACGAATAAGAGATTTTTCTCCTCTATATTCCGTTTCCCCCAATATAATTCCTTCTGGGGGAAGATTGTTCGGTGGAGCAGCTTTTCTCGCACTCAACCATTTTATGTTTGGGGTTTCAGTATAAGGTAGAGGTAAATGATATAGACTCGCGATCTCCTCCGTATTTAAAATAAATGATCTTTTAGTAACGAACATCCTATATATGAATGCGTTGATCAATTTTTGACTACTACCAACTTTTACAGCTCTGAAACCATTCCCGTATTCATAACCAGCATATTGCGAAAATGCATCTATCACATTTCTTAGGTAAGCCTCAGCATGTTCTTTTTGTTTCGCCGAGACAATAATACGAATATTTACATCAAAACCCGCCTTCGCTGTTTTTTGCTCCAATGCTTTTACAGTTTCCTCTTCCATTGGCGAGAGTTGGTGAGGTTGATTCTTGGAAAGCATATCATCTTCCTTTGATTTTGAAGATGTAAAGATTGATTTTACTATTCCACCAGCAAACCCTTTTGTACCAGCCTTTGAAGATGATTTCAATGCCTCTTTTAACTTCTTTCCTTGTTGCATCTCCGAAGCAACTTTTGCCGGCCAAGCATGCCACGACGCTTTTGCAGATCTTATAAGGATTTGGATTGCTCCGCCCTCATCTTCCTGAAATTTCGATAATGAGTTGGTAATAGCATTCAACGGATCAGTCTCCATACTCTGATATGTTTGTATTGGAAAAATGTACTGCTTTTTCAGTTGTAGATAAGCACCTTGAACAATTCCCTGTGGAGTAAAAATATTATAGTCCTTTATCGGTTCTATTTCAGCATCTGGATACTGAGCATGAACTTGTTGTTCCAAAAATCTTCGAAAATATTCTGGTACAGTTATGAAGAAAGATATATTGTTTGTACGTTCCTTAATAATCTCTAGTGCAATATGATCCTTTCTACCATAGAAATATGTTTTGATACCCTTTTGCGGTTTCAATCCTCCTAAGTTTGCATAGAGATTTTCCGCAATACCAATTAATTGCTTTATTTCTTTATTTTTATCCTCTTCATTTGTAAAGTCTTTTGGAACCGTCACCTGTAAGGTTGTATTGTGATACTCCGGTGGAATATGATATTTACTATGAAAAAACTTCTTCAGGATTTGCAAAGCAACAATAATTATTGCAGCAACCACAACCAAAATAAGTACGCCCACTATTACTGGGTTAGTAATAATGCTAGTATCAGCAACCGGCGATGCAACCGTCGGATTCATTGTTTCCCCTCCTCTTTCTCTTTATTAATTTCTAGTATTTTATCCGTTTTAAGCTTTGCTTCTTGCTCTAAAAAATATTGATTTATGCCTGGTATAAATTTCAGCCAATTACTAATCAGCTTTGCAACTTTTTTTGCTGTTGCCTTTGCAGTCGATACCAGTTTTTCTAATGCCGACGCGGTCTCCTCACCTTTCCTTTTAAATTCAGCCTTATGCTCCGCATCCATCCCTTGAAACAATTCTTTAAGATCCTCTGATAAAATACCCTCAATTTTTTTCCTCTCTTCTGTTTTAACAGGAGCTGGTGCAGTCTGAACAGTTGGTGTAGTTGGAATGGGTGTTTGTGTAACTTGAGCCTGCTTTTCCTGCTCAGCAATTTGCTTTTCCAAAGTTTCATGTTTTTTTTCAATCTCAACATTTCCCTCAACCTGCTCTTTTCCAGTAGATGGCTGAGAAGGTGCTTCAGGAATAATAGGTTTTTCGAATGTTTGTTCTGGCATGCTAGAATTTAATTGTTTCAATAAATACCTTCATAGTATATCACTTTTTTGCTACTTTTGCAACTAAAACAGCCTCATACTATTGACAAATTCGCGTTTTAGGTATATACTTACCCGTCCGTAATAATGGACAATGATGATTCGAAACCACCACATCACTCGAAAGCGAGTGATTAACCCAACGAGGAGGAGTCACCATGAAACGGACACTGATGTTCATTTCAGCCCTAGCTATCCTGCTAGGAAACATAGTCCTTTCTGGTTGCTCCACCTGGTATGGTGGCAGGGACCCGAATCACAGTTTCAGGTTTGAGTTTAGGACGTACGAACATACACGTCCTCTGAAACTGTTGGCACACCGCCATCAGGGAATGTACTACGACATCGGATTCGCCGACCCGGCTGATCCGAAGGATCCTTTCAAACTGAGGTCTACAGAGACCTCTTTCAAGATCCAGGTCGGACATCCCAAGAAATTCGTCGGGAAAGTACTATCCGTCGACGTATGGCTCGACGACAGAGGTCCAATCCGGGCCACTCAGCATAAGGACGGCCACTTTTACTTCAAGGTCTATACCGGTGCTCGCTGGCTACATGGCATTGGAGAACCGTCCCACAGTGGACTCTCCCCTGGTATTCATACCATCTATGTCCGTGTCGCGTGGCAACACACCCGCGGCCTGTACTATAGCGGGGAGGCTGTAGAAGACTTGGTTGAGGATATCAATGGCTGTATCGACTTCGATCCTTACTACGTTGGCCGTTGATCTCCCAAAGACACCTAGCAGGCTCGCAACACCCGTTGTTGCGAGCCTGCCCACCCATTTCTCAAAAAGATTTACTGACATAAATATGTCAGTTTTTTTGTTTGAAGCATTTAGATATATTGACTATATATCATATATATGACAGTTTTAAGGTGCATTGTGTCGATCTTTTATATTCAACAGCATCTCTTTAAAACGAGGTGGGAAGGAGGGCTCCGACCTTCACAACGCGTTGTGGTCAAAACCTATTTGACTACTATTGATCACTCTGATCAGCATTGCAGTATATAAAGAAAGTGGAACCGCCAATATTAACAACGGTGTGACCACTAACCAGAACCGAAGAGAGTTTACGATGAAATTCACCAACAACCACAGATTTGTGTTAGTGCTGATGGCGACCTTCTCAATCACCGTCATGTTTGCACTCAGCGGCTGTGGCTCATCGACTTCCCCGATCGAGGAAGTCCCACTTACCGAGAATATCGGATGTACCTTCGAGGAAATCTCGCTCGTTAATGGAGTCGAATACACTTTCTCGGAAGAGTTCGAGAACCTGAATACGATCACCAAAATTGATCTCTCGGAACTGTACGATTTCGTCAAGATGCTTGACCAAAAAGAGATCAACAGCATCTTTATGGGTCTCAGGGAAACTAGTCCAACAGACAACTTCTCTGAGCAATTCGACGACTTCGAGATCATCGTCGTTGATCCGGCGGACATGGATCGTGTCTGCGGTGATGACGACTGGACAACGTTTCCCACTCGTTTTCAATATTGCGCAGATTCTGGGACAACGCTGTATTACTACCGAGATTCTGACGGTAAAGTGTCAGTCTGTGCAGATGGAGACGTTTGCGATCTAACCTGGGGTCAACAGGTAAACCTCTATCTCTACGCCGCTGGCACAGGCAATATTCCAAGCAGCTAAGGCTTGGTTCCTCGAACATTAAGATCATTCATATTTCCCCCGACTGGCATTTGCTGGCTGGGGGACTTTTTTTATTTATGGATCTCCGGGTCCCCGGCCACTAGCTGCCGCTAGGTAGCGAGGCAGGCAGGCCCGAAGATGATAGTGCCCCCTTTTGTCATTCCCGCTCGCCTCGCTGAAGCGAGAGCGAAGCGGGCGAAAGCGGGAAACCATTATTAGTTTTTGGATCCCCGAATCGAGTTCGAGGATGACAAATACTACACCTATGTCATTCCGGACCTTGATCCAAAATCTATATATGTTGGAATACGGAAACCACGTAAGACACGAAAACATGCAAATATTTATAAAGGGTTTTCTGGAGACCACGAGCCCCACCCTAAATCACCCTTGCCAAAATTAGAAAAGTGTGCTACAATATAGATATTCAAAAACAAAAATTTAGATTATGAATATACACGAGATAAAAGCAAATAAGCTCCGTTGGATCAATGTTAATAATCCTGCGCAGGAAGAAATTGATTATTTACGAGATGAATTTGATTTCCATCCCCTGGCCCTCGAAGATTGTGTAACACCAACTCATAGATCAAAGATCGATGAATATAAGAAGTACTATTTTATGGTGCTTCTTTTTCCGATATATGACAGAAAAACAAGGGAAATTAGACCTGCTGAGGTTCATCTATTTATTGGAAAAGATTTTCTAGTAACAATTCATAACAATGAGCTTCCTCCCCTCGTAGATATTTTCCGAATATGCCAAAACAGTCAGGAGTCCCGTGCAAGTTATTTTGAAGAATCTATAGAGATGTTGATATATGCTGTACTAGAAAAACTCCTCGTATATATTTACCCAATGCTTGATCACCTCAGTTTAGATATAGATAAGAGTGAAAAAGAAATATTTTCTGGAAATGAGAAGAAGATGGTGGAAGAGATATTGATAATTCGTAGAAATATTACAGATTTTAGAAAAATAATGCAGGTGCATAAGAAGACTCTTCAAAAATTAACTTCATGGTTGCAAGCAAATGACAATTTCTCCATGACAAAAAATGATCTCTACTATAGTAACTTAATAGACCATACTAAAGAATTCTGGGATGCACTTGGAAGTTATAAAGAAGCTATAGAAGCATTGCAAGAAACAAATGAATCACTAATATCGCACAGAATCAATGATATTATGAAAGCACTAACTGTGATTTCATTGACCATGCTTCCTGTTACTGTTATTGCTAGTATTTTTGGTATGAATACTGACTCTCTCCCCTTCAAAGATAATCCCTATGGCTTTTGGATTCTGATTGGTATCAATTCTATTGTTATAATTCTTATTACAATTTTTTTCAAAAAAAAGAGATGGGTATAGTGCTTTCCTAAAACAAAGCATTTAATGTATTAAATATTATGGAAAATTCAAAAAGACCACAAACAATGATAAAGCAAAAAACATCTACTCAGCTTTCATTAAAGGCTGATCAGGTTATTACATTGCTTACCTTCACCGCAGTTGCAGCATCTTTTTTTGCTGCTGCACTTATTCTCACTTCCTTTAATTTAGCTAAGTAATAACCAAAGAAACCAATCATATGGAAACCGATCCTCTATATTTTTTCATTGCACTCATAGTCATTGTTTTTATTGGTCTTACACTTTGGTATGGACAACAAAAAGGTAAGGACAAAAAGGGATCTATATTAGATAAATATTCTCGTGATCTCACTGCACTATCTGAAAGAGATAAACTGGACCCAGTTGTTGGTCGTTATAAAGAATTGAAACGTGTCATCCAGATTCTTTCACGTCGAACAAAAAATAACCCCGTTCTCATAGGACCGTCTGGAGTAGGAAAAACTGCTATTGTAGAAGAGCTGGCAAATGAGATTCACAATAATAATGTTCCAAGTTCTTTGCAGAATAAAAGAGTGCTAGCACTTGATCTTTCTGGTCTGGTTGCTGGAACAAAATATCGTGGTGAATTTGAACAGAGACTAAAAGGAATTGTAGACGAAATCAGAGATGCCGAACGAAATATTATTTTATTTATAGACGAATTACAAACACTAGCAGAAGCTGGTGAGGCAACAGGAGCAATTGACGCTTCAGATATTTTGAAGCCTGCACTGGCTCGTGGTGAATTACAGGCGATTGGAGCGACTACGGAGGAAGAGTATATAAAATACATTAAAACTGATCCTACACTAGAACGTCGTTTTCAACCAATTATGGTAAATGAACCAAGTGTCAATGATACGCTAAAGATATTGAAAGGAATTCGCAGTAAATATGAATCACATCATATGGTGAAGATTACTGACGAAGCAGTAGAGGCAGCGGTAGATTTGGCCGACCAATATTTGAAAGATCGTTTCTTTCCTGATAAGGCAATTGATCTGATGGATGAGTCTTCAGCTAAGGTTCGTCTTTCCGCAATATCCAATCCGCAGGATGATGAAGCAAAAGGAGGTCCTGAAGTAACGGCAAAAGATGTTGAGGAAGTAATCAATGAATGGACAAACGAACTAATATCCTATAGACAAACCGGAAAAACTACTAAGAGCTAGTCGAAATGAAACTAAAGCTTTTCAACACACTCACAAGGAAGAAAGAAACCTTTAAACCTCTGAAAAAATCAGAGGTTGGTTTATATACCTGTGGTCCAACAGTTTATAACTATGCTCATATTGGGAACCTTAGAACATATGTTTTTGAAGATATTCTGCGCAGAACACTAGAATTCAACAATTACAAGGTGAACCACGTAATGAATATTACTGATGTAGGACATTTGGTTTCTGATGCCGATACCGGCGAGGATAAAGTAGAAGAAAGTGCTAAAAAAGAGAATAAAACTGTATGGGAAATAGCGGATTATTACACAAAGGCATTTAAAAAAGATATAAAGGATCTTAATATCAAGGAACCAGCTACCTGGTGCAAGGCAACAGACCATATTAAGGAACAGATAGAGCTGATTGAAAAACTAGAGGAGAAAGGATTTACATATACAATAGATGATGGTGTTTATTTTGACACTAGCAAATTTGATAGTTATGGTCATATGGCTAGGCTCGATATTAAAGGACAAATTGCAGGAGCTAGAGTAGATGTTGTAGAAGGAAAAAAGAATCCTACTGATTTCGCCTTGTGGAAGCTTTCTCCAAATGATGGCACAAAGCGCCAAATGGAATGGGAATCACCATGGGGAATAGGTTTTCCGGGATGGCATATTGAGTGTTCGGCAATGTCCGTAAAGTATTTGAACCAACCTTTTGACATTCACACTGGAGGAGTTGACCATGTCCCTGTTCACCATACAAATGAAATTGCACAAAGTGAGGCAGCAAATGATAAGAAAATGGCAAACTATTGGTTACATGGTGAATTTCTAATTATCAGAGATGAAAAAATGGCGAAATCCAAAGGGACATTTATTACACTTAATAATCTTATAGAAAAAGATATAGATCCCCTCGCCTACCGCTACTTGCTACTTACTACTCACTACCGTTCCAAGCTGACATTTAATTGGAAAAATTTAGGAGCAGCTGCAAGCGCTCTTAATTCTCTTTATGATCACGTGCGGGAAATGGATAATCCAAAAGTAGGTTGTGCAGAATTCGAAAGAGAATTTGAAGATGCAATCAATGATGATTTGAACACCCCAAAAGCATTGGCAATTGTTTGGAATATATTAAAATCAAATTACCCTTCTTCGGCAAAGAAGAAAACTTTGCTTAGATTCGACCAGGTATTAGGGCTTGGACTGGATGAATTGAAAAAAGAAAAGGTTTCAATACCAAAATCCGTCAAAACTTTAGCAACAAAGCGAGAACGTGCTCGTCGAGCAAAGGAGTTTGAAGAAGCAGACAACTTGAGAAAAGCTATAGAAAAAGAAGGATTTGTGGTTGAAGATACTGCAAACGGCCCCAAAATTTCTAAAAAGAAATAATGCTATTTTTAAAGTTAGATCAAATACTATTTGAAAGTATTTATCAGGCTATCCCCCATAACCTGTTTTTTTTGATATACTTAAAATAGCTTAATAATCATATTCTATACAAATGGTTCAAAAGACATCAGTAAAAAAATCTCTTCGTATAAGAACCAAAATAGCTATATTAACTATAGGTTTATTAACGGTATCATTTGGTATTGTGTCGCTTGGCATTATGGTGGCTAAATATGATAGAAATACGACAAACACAAATATATCCACTGTCATTGAGTCATATAATGAAACTATAGTTTCAGAAAATCAAGAATCAATTTCGGAATTAGATTATCTCAATCAAGAAATTAAGACAAAAGGCGGAGCTTGGATTGCAGAAGACAATCAATTTACCAATATGACTTTAGAAGAGAAAAAGAAGTTCACGGGACTTGTTTTAACAGAAGAGGAAATAAAATCAATTGAAGATTCTAATACAAAGCCTGAAAACATACCTGAAAACATAAGAGATGAGAGTTTACCTGATTTTTTTGACTGGAGAAATCAACATGGTGAAAATTATATCACTCCTGTAAAATCTCAAGGTAGTTGCGGCAGTTGTTGGGCTTTTTCGGCTGTTGCTACAATCGAAGGTGAGGCTCAAGCATACTATAATAATCCAAATCTGAATATTGACTTATCTGAACAAAAATTAGTTTCTTGCTGTAGCGGATGTTCTTCTGGACCTGGGTGTGAAAGTGGCAACCCTAGAACTGCTTTTTTTTATGCACGAATGACTGGTTTGGTAACTGAGGAATGTTTTCCTTATGTAGCTGATGACGTTCCTTGTGACTATTGTGATAATCCAGAACTATTCAAAATATCCGGTTACGTTTCAATTAGTCATGATAATTATTCAGAACTTAAGAGTGCCCTAATAGAACGTGGACCACTTCAAGTTAGTTTTTTAGTTTATGATGATCTTTATAGCTACGGAGAGGGGATATATCAACATATTTGGGGTGAGTTTTCAGGATATCATGCAGTAATGATTGTAGGCTATGGCACCTATGATGGATTTGATTATTGGATTGTGAAAAACAGTTGGGGAGAAGATTGGGGAGAAGATGGATATTTTAGAATTGATGTAACTGATCCAGCAATGCATTACTATCCTACAATGGAGTCTATTACATCTCCTAATTGGGATAATCCTCCTGAAATATTATGTAATGATGTTGATAAAGACAAATATTGTAATTGGGGACTAGGAGACAAGCCAGCTAATTGTCCAATAACTTGTTTTGGAGAGATAATTGAAGACTGCGATGATTCTAATCCTGATATTTTTGAGAATTGTTATGGGTTGGATATTGATTATGGAACTTTATCTACCATTTCTATTCCAGATGCAGAGGTTTATGTTAAGGATCTAGAAACAGAACAATATATTTATAGAGGTACTACTCCTCTTCACCATATATATATCAATCCCGGTGAAAGGGAAATCAAAATAAAAAAAGAAGGTTTCTTGGCATACTATGAGAGTATTGAGGTAGAATCCAATGAAAGCTATTACATAACTGCAATATTAGAGCCTGGTTATGAATGCGGTGACCATATTACTCAAAGTTTAGTCTTAGATAACGATATCCTTAATTGTGACAGAGCATATTATGAAGCAGCCCTAAAATTAAGAGTAGACAATATTACTCTTGATTGTAATTTTCATAAAATCACCGGTTTGGGTTCTGGAATGGGAATTAACCTTTATAATTTGGATGATATTGAAGTTAAAAATTGTGATATTTCAAACTTTATTACAGGAATAGGAATGTGGGATACTAGAAGAAGTTATATTAAGGACAATATTCTTAAAGATAATTATCGGGGTATCTCCATGGGCAATTATAGTGCTGATCCTGGTTCCACTTCAGGAAATTACCTGATTAACAACAATCTTTCTAACAATGAATATGCTGGAATTAATTTAGACCAGGGTGCAGATGCAAACTTTATTATTGAAAATTATTCCTGTGGAAATATTGGTCGGGATTTGAGTTGTTCACTCTCTCTAGTAAATAATACAGGCTATGGAAATGAATTCCACAATACATGGAACTGCGAAGACGTAATCTTTGCAGAATGCCCTTCTTGTATAGATAGCACACCTACTTTTTCATGCTCTAATACACAACCACAATATTGTAATGCTAATTCCTATAATGATATTTTCGCTGTTGGGCTTAATGGAACAATCCTACACTACGATGGTGTTTTCTGGGAGCAAGTCCATGGAGATATTAGCACATCTCTATATAGTATTTGGGGAAGTTCTTCTGATGATGTTTTTGCTGTTGGGTATGATGGAAAAATAATGCATTATAATAAAGGCTACTGGGCTGAAATGAATAGTGGAACTAGCGCATCGCTAAATAGTATTTGGGGAAGTTCTTCTGATGATGTTTTTGCTGTTGGGTATGATGGAACAATTCTACACTACAATGGTGCTTTCTGGGGGCAAGTAACTAGCGGAACAAACAATTACTTAAGCGATATTTGGGGGAGCTCATCGACAAATGTGTTTACTGTTGAGCGCACGGAGGGAACAATTAGACATTATGACGGTACTTCCTGGAGTGAAATGAACGGTGGAATTGGCATACCGTTGAATAGTATATGGGGGGATTCATTAACTGATGATATTTACATAGTTGGTGATTTCGGTACCATTTTACATTATGACGGTACTTCCTGGAGTGAAATGGATAGTGGAACAGATGAACATTTGTGGAACATTTGGGGGAGTTCACCAACTAACATATATATAGCTGGTACTTATGGTACCATTTTACATTATGACGGTACTTCCTGGAGTGAAATGGATAGTGGAACAGATGAACATTTGACTAAGATTTGGGGAAGCTCATCAGATATATATGCAGTAGGATATCAAGGAGCGATTTTGCATTATGACGGTACTTCCTGGAGTGAAATGGATAGTGAAAATAATGCACACCTATATGGTGTTTGGGGACACACTGATTATTCAACTGAGCTAATATTTAATTGCCAAGAGTGTGGTTGTCCCCCTGGGAAAACCTGTAATTCTCAAACTGGGCATTGTCAAAAACCCGAATCTTTTCCAGAGGTAATGGAGATTCAATAATTCTATCAAATTAGTTAAAATAACGATACGTTTAGGACTCCAACAGAAATTCATTCACAAAAGAATAACTCTTGATATACTTACTAAATATTAATTTCAAACTCGTGTCAGAAAGAAATAATCCAAATCAAAATTCGAAATTACTTAAATTGAAGCAGGAAAAGAAATAATGCTATTTTTAAAGTTAGATCAGATACTATTTGAAAGTATTTATCAGGCTATACCCCATAACCTGTTTTTTGATTGGTTTTTTCTTTTCTTTTCATGGCTAGCCTACCCTAAATACATTTGGATACCACTTGTTATAGGATTTATAGTATTTATCAGACGTCACAAAGGCTGGATAATGTTTGAAGCAGTGATTGCAATGGGAGTAGGTGTCATTATAAATGAATACGTAATAAAAAATATTTTTTCTCGTATTCGTCCATTTGAATTTTATGATTCCATTCAAACAATAGACACTACTGCAAATGGATTTTCCTTTCCATCTAGTCATGCTTTGGTTGCCTTCAGCTTTATTACCGTTATTATTCTATCAACGAAAAATACTAGACTTCATAAAGCATTAATTGCATTTGCCGTATTGGTTGGCTTATCTCGAATTTACTTGGGAGTACATTTCCCCTTAGATGTTATAGCCGGTGCTGTTATGGGGATTCTATTGGGGTGGCTTGCTTCGAAATATCTTCCTCGCTTCTATAAAGTGGCCTTCTCTAAGAAAAAATAATTAAAATAACAAAAAAATCCTGCAATACAAAAGCTAGGATTTTTTAATATTTAGATATCCTCAAAGTGCAGCATATCTAAGAGTCATCTCTTCGTTTAGTATATCTATAGACACTATTTCCATCTTCCAAAGCGCATTATTAGCGGTACGAACTACCAGTATCGCTGCTGGAGACATTTGTTCTGTAGTGAATTGATACCATCTAACCTTTTGCCAATCAACCTGATCATCTGCAATAGTCAGAGTCTGAGCAAACGACTCATCGAGATCATCAAACGCAACATCAGGAACAATCACTAGCTTGGACTCCCCAAAAAGAAGTTGCTGATCCATATCATCTGCCAATGCATTCCCTACTACACCGATTTCTGGATCATCAGGTTCAAAATACAAATCTGCAGCAAGTCCATTGTGTGTAAATATGTGATCGAAAGCTGATTCAACTGTATTTGTACTAAACGTGAAAAGAACAGAATTCCATCCAAGTTCACGCGGTTTAACACGAATCATATATACTTTATTTCCAGAAACATCAGTGCTTACATGTATTGATGTATTAACTTCAGATATACTAACCGGCATGCTTTTACTATTCGCATTTACTTCTTCTCCAGGTTGATAATAGATATACCCAACTACTATAACCACAACTAAACTAACAACAATGATGATCAATAAAGTGAGCTGCCTAGTTCTTTTTTTATCCATATTTCTATTTTCTCTAATTTGACTCATTTATTATACACAAAATAATCTTTTCAGGAAATTCACTAAAACAAAAAAACCTGCAATTCAAATTATCAGGATTTTTTAATCTCTAAATATCGTACTTGTATCGTTTCTTTCCCGCAGCTCCGCCTTTTATCATAACCATCAAAACTATCGGTGCCAACACCCATATAAATCTTGTAATGTCAGTTGTAAACAAACTCTTGGTAAGCGGCGCTAAATCCTCAAGAGCAGACTCTGGTAGGAAAGATAAAGTAATACTAATCAATAAACCTACGTGTAATATACTAAACACAATCACTTGCCACCACTTTCCTCTTTCGTCAGAACTGGCAACAGTAGAGATCAAAGCAGAACGGGAAAGCATAAAAAACAGCGCTACAAAAACAGCTACAAAAGCTGTTATTTTGAATACGAAAAATTGATTTACTCCAATCTCTGCAGATGCATCTCCCAAAAACGGGGCAGTATTGATAACGGCCATTGCCATATAGATACTGATCAAAATAACAATTATTCTATCCCGACCCAATGACATGCCGTATAGTAATGCAGCGATAACAAAAAACAGGATTATGAATAGGTCCCAAGTTGGTTCTGACCAGTTGAAATTAGCAACCCATGAACCAGTATCTGCAACGACTGTTGAGAAAAACATTATATTCCTCCCCTTTTGTTTTATTTTAGCTGATTACTTACTGAGTATAACACAAAATCAAAAAATAGGCAATATGTCTGCCTATTCTTTTGTGGATATCTATTATTAGCTCAAATTACCCAGTTTTTCTAGTAAATCTCGCTGTTTTCTAGAAATCTTTTCGGGAGTTTTAACAATAACTTCAACTAGCTGGTCTCCTCTACCTCGCGCATTTAGATGAGGAACTCCCTTATCCTTGATTTTGAATACCTTTCCGGATTGCGTACCTGAAGGAATCTTTAAACTACCTTCACCGTCCAACGTATTTACTTTAATCTTGTCCCCTAATGCCGCTTGGGAAAAGCTAATTTCAGAAACAGTAAAAACATTATCACCGTCACGCTGAAATTCATTATGGGGCTTTACCCTGATAGAAACATACAGATCCCCCGCTATACTTCCACGTTGCCCGGCCTCACCTTCGCCAGAAAGCCGAATTGATTGACCATTGTTTATACCAGCTGGAATTTTTACTTTTATTCGTTTGTTTGCTCTATCCACTCCAATTCCTCGACAGTGCGTACACTTTTCCTTTATAGTTTTCCCTTCACCATTACATTCAGGACAAGCAGCTCTCATTCTTATCTGACCCAGCATTGTTCTTTGCACTTGGTCCACCTGTCCAGAACCCTTACACATAGCACAGTCATCTACAGCACTGCCCTTCGCAGCCCCTGAACCACTACACTTTTCACAAGCCACGGTTTTATGAAGCTCTACATTTTTTTCTACTCCGAATGCAGCTTCTTCAAAACTGATCATCATTTCTGTTTCTATATCCATTCCCTTTTGTTGCTTTGTGCCAGCCCTTCCTCTGCTTCCGCCAAAGAAATCTCCAAATATATCTCCTAGGTCTCCAAAGTCAAAATTCACACCTTGTGCACCGCCAAAGCCTGCCTGACGCGGATCAAAACCAGCACCACCAGGAGGTGGGCCACCTGCTTGGTCAAACGTTGAACCAAACTGGTCATATTGTTTACGTTTATTTTCATCCGAAAGCACTTGATAAGCTTCGTTTGCTTCTTTGAACTTTACTTCATCACCATTGTCCTTATCCGGATGATATTGGTGTGCTTTCTTTCTAAACGCTTTTTTAACTTGGTCTGCAGATGCACCTTTATCTACACCCAAAATTTCATAATAATCTTTTGCCATAATCCTTTTTCCTATTTCTCAAGTGTTACATGTTGAACGTTTTGCTTCTCTTCTCTGATATGCACGAACTTCGACACTTGTAGTAAGGCAAATAGTGAAGATGCTAATGCATTGACCAATGCATGAAATACAAAGCTGAATATATTCAGTACAAAAAATAAACTCAAAGCAAGTAACGGTGTTATAAAGTCTTCATACGGTCCCAAGAATTGAAATGCATATTTGCGAATTATTTTTGTTATTACTTCTGATATAGTATCAGTTCCTTTGGCATCTATATCCATGCTTTTCAAAAATTCATTTCTCGCCTCAGCTATCTGAGATTGAAATATATTCTGTACAACATCTGACGATACCAAATCTTCTACCATTAGTGTATCCGAATATAAGTTATTCCTTATTTCCGGAGGCAAAGTGTTAATATCTACCAACCCCGAATCAACCTTGCTACGCAGCTCTTCTATTAGCGCTGTTCCCTCTTCTACTTTTGGATTGTCAAAACTATCCTCCAGTTGTTCATTCAGCTGTCCGCTGATATCTTCCACAACACCGGCACTGATTTCGAAAATAAACTGGTCCAAAGTTTTATCCGGGTCATAACCCTCCAATTGAGAAGGAATGATTTCATTAGCAATATTGGTAGTACTGATAATCAGTGAATCAATCGCTTCTCTTCCGGTATCTCTCTCCGTAGCAGTAGTTGTGAAATAGTAAAGCAAAGAAATAGAAAGCGCCATTGCAATTATCACTCCACCCAATCCCCAGCGCATAGTCTTGTGCAAAGAAAATTTGATCCTGGCATTCACTTCGTTATGAATCCGGTGCGCATAATAGACAAATATCAGTATTTGTAAAAGCGAAATAATAAGAAGCCATGGGGAAAACGGGAAGAATATTAGTACTGGAGCGCTAGACAATGTCCAAATCGGCAACTGGATTAGCTCTTTGTGAATAATAGTTGCTGTAATACTTACCAATGCTAAATAGAAACAAAATGCAATTACAGGAAATATCAGCCGAATCAATAGATTTAAAAGCGGTATTGATCCAGATGACCATTCCAAGTTAAAAACAGTCGATAAAGAATACCAAGCTAGTACACTAGCCAGTACAGTAACAACACCTAAAATTACAATCTTGGTTTCTTTTTTCATTTCTTTTGGTTTTAGTTTTTAACCTTTAAAGCCCACTTCGTCTGGAGGGGCTTCTGCTATCTCTATTGTACCAAAATTTGACTCATAGCGCTTGATATTTTCCTGAAGTGCCGATAAAACGCGCTTCATATGGCCTGGTGAAGTTTTTACCCTATTGGTAACAACTCCCACACCTTCTGACATGTGGATGTTAATAAAGTCGATTGTAAACTCATCCTTGGTATGCATTACCCGCATGCTATTGGCATAGTTGGGGCTAGCTAATACCTGTTCCGGTATTTTGATCTGCATTTGGCGTTGTCCTCCGCCTTGAGGTGGTGGTCCACCTGCTGGTGGTTGATTGTTTGGGTTTGGTTGGTCTGGCATAGTTTTTCCTTTTAATAAGTTATTATTCTAATTTTTAAAATTCTCCAAAATAGTATTGCTACCGTGATTATAGACATTAACGAAATAGGTACCAATATATAAAATGAAACCGTAACTGCATAAATTCGGGGATCAAGAAAAGCCAAAAAGAACAGGTTTACAACAATAATTGATGTTAGGATAGTTAGAATTAATTTAAAATGAAAATGTATTGTACTTTTTGCATCAATGTTTGTTTTAAACATTTTGGCAGTATGTATAATCCATTCTGCCGGGCTAATTTTCCTTGTATAATTTGAATCTATTCGATTAGTAATATCACTTTCCACTTCCACGCCATTTCCACCCTCAAAATAAATTTTATCCTTACTGTTCTTATATTCGATTAAAATTTCTTCATTGCTTTTATCAGAATATGAAGCCTCACTTGTGCCATTCGCATTAGGTAATATTGCCTTAACAAATCTATCTCGATAATTAATCAATGCGGATTCAAGTCTGTCCAATCTGAAAACAATAAACGTACCACCCAAAGCTAAAATTGCACCACATGTCTGGGCGATTGCACTTAATGTATAATACCAGTTTTGGTTATCTATCATTATTATAAACCTTTATTCTTTTGATATCCCATTCTGTTTATATAATCTATGAATGCATTGGTAGTTTCAGTAATCACATAGTTACCTGAAGAATTGATTGTTAGTAGATTACTGCCTATTAAAAAGTTGATATAGTGATCAGAATTCCAAGTACTAAACTGCGCTGGGTAACCATTTTTAATATTTAGAAAGTACTGATCAATATATAATTGTGAAACGCCTGTGGAAGACGATTTAATACTTTCCAATAATCTAATCTGGCTACCATATATAATGCTGTATATTTTTTCGTATTGAAGTTCAAAATCTTTGACCAATAGCTTCATTTCCAATTTCATTTTCTCCTGATCGGTAATTTTTTTCAACCCTTCATATCTCACCTTGTGATACTTTCCAACCAGATCCAAAAGCTTATCAGTGTTATTCTCAGAAACATTTTTTACTTCAATTTGATTTGGTTCTCTTGTAGTGATTTCTCCTCCAGGATACTTTATTTTCCATATACCTTTGATCAGTTCGGAAATATTTTTCCTGAAATAAACTAAAAAGCTTGTTACAACAATAGGCCATGCCAGAACCTTTATATATTCAAGCAAAATATTCCAATCAATATTCCTCATTGTATCACTCCAATTCATGTTTTCAGAAGCCCCGCCCTTGCGGACGGGGCAGGTTTAATTACTTATCCTCTTTCTTGTCTTCTTCTTTTTTATCGTTAGTTCCCTCGCTTTGCTCGGGACCTTCGGCTTTCTTATCTTCGTCTTTCTGGTTCCCTTCGCTTTGCTCGGAACCTTCGGCCTCAAACTCACCTTCTACAGGTTCTTTGTCGCCTTCCTTCTTCTCACCGGTATCCCCTGAGCCTGTCGAAGGGTCTTTTCCTTCTGCTTCTTTCTTTGCTGCTTCTTCTTTCTGTTGAGCTTCATACATAGCTTGGCCCACTTTTTGAGCAGCAGTTGAAAGTTCCTCAGTTGCTTTTTTGATAGCTTCTACATCATCTTTATCCTTAATTTCATTCACAGCTTTTACCTTTTCTTCTATTTCTTTCTTGTCTTCATCACTTACTTTGTCGCCACCTTCTTTAACAGCCTTTTCTGCAGTCAATACCATAGTCTCAGCCATATTACGGGCTTCGATTAAGTCTTTCTTCTTCTTATCTTCATCTGCATGTATTTCTGCATCTTTCTTCATCTTTTCTACTTCTTCGTCAGAAAGTCCAGATGAAGCTTCGATTCGGATGCTTTGTTCTTTGTTAGTAGCTTTATCTACAGCTTTTACGCTCAAGATTCCGTTAGCATCGATATCGAAACTAACTTCAACCTGAGGAATTCCGCGTGGTGATGGTGGAATACCGTCAAGAATAAATCTACCCAGTGATTTATTATCACCAGACATTTCACGTTCACCTTGCAGTACATGAATTTCTACAGAGGTTTGATTATCAGATGCGGTAGAGAAGATCTGACTCTTGTTTGCAGGTATTGTAGTGTTCTTTTCAATAAGAGGAGTACGAACACCACCTAGTGTTTCTAGACCAAGGGTAAGTGGAGTAACGTCCAGTAACAGAACGTCTTTTACTTCACCTTGGAGTATACCAGCTTGAACAGCGGCACCAATTGCCACTACTTCGTCAGGGTTAACAGTTGAATTTGGTTTTTTACCAAAGAATTCTTCAACTTTTTTCTGTACCATAGGCATTCTAGTCTGGCCACCTACTAATACTATTTCGTTCATATCTTTTGCTTCCAGACCAGCATCTTTTAGCGCTTTTTTACAAGGTTCTAAAGTCTTTTCTACCAAATCACCAACTATCTCTTCCAGCTTTGCTCTAGTAAATTTTAAGACCATATGCTTTGGACCAGAATCGTCAGTTGTGATAAATGGTTGATTTATTTCAGTTTCCTGAGTAGATGACAGTTCAATCTTTGCTTTTTCTGCCGCTTCTTTTATTCTCTGTAGTGCTAGATTGTCATTTGATAGGTCAATTCCTTGATCTTTCTTGAATTCATCTAGAATCCATTTCATAATCTTTTGATCGAAGTCGTCACCACCTAAGTGAGTGTCACCATTGGTTGCTTTAACCTCTACAGTTTTTTCATCACCGTCATCACCAATTTCCAAAATGGAAATATCAAATGTTCCACCACCTAGATCATAGACAGCGATCTTTTCATCCTTTTTTTTGTTGAATCCATAAGCAAATGCTGCTGCTGTTGGTTCATTAATAATTCGTCTTACATTGAACCCGGCAATCTTTCCGGCATCTTTAGTTGCTTGTCTTTGAGAATCGTCAAAATAAGCAGGAACTGTGATTACAGCTTCAGTTATTTTTTCACCCAACTTGTCTTCAGCATCCGCTTTCATTTTTTGCAGTATCATTGCTGATACTTCCTGAGGAGTATGCTGTTTATCTCCCATTTTGACAGTTACACCGCCATTTGATTTTTCAATCTTGTACGGCAGAGTTTTTGCGTCGTTCTGAATCTCCTCTTCCTCCCATCTGCGCCCAATCAATCTCTTAACAGAGAAAACTGTATTCTCTGGATTGGTTACGGCTTGTCGTTTGGCCAGCTGGCCTACTAAACGTTCACCGTTTTTTGAAATCGCAACCACAGAAGGCGTGGTACGGTTTCCTTCTTTGTTTTCCAGCACTTTCGGCTCGCCTCCTTCGACTATTGCCATGGCTGAGTTGGTGGTACCTAGATCGATACCTAATATCTTTGACATTTTGATTAATCCTTTCTTAAGATTGTTTACTTATATATTTAGGTTAGGGGTCATGTTCTTTTGAACCCGGGCGGCATAGCAACCCATTGCGAGTCCCGCTCGTCGGGACGAAGTAATCCCGTTTTTGCTATGTCGCCCAGAGCCAAAAGCTCGGGGTGAATCCTACTCTGAACCCTTTTTCTTAATGTTCACCTTTATAGTTTTTGGCTTTATCTGTTCTGCTTTTGGAACAGAGATTTTCAATATACCGTCTTCGAAGTCAGCTTTAGCCTTGTCACCTTGCACTGAAACTGGCATTGCGATAGCACGATGAAAATGACCTGTTCTTACCTCTTTGCGATAATACTCTTTCTCATCTACTTCCGATTTCTTTTCCATAGAACCTTCCATAGTCAAGACATCATTTTCGATTGAGATCTTCACGTTTTCTGGATCAACTCCAGCCAATGCTGTTTCCACTACCACCGCATCTTTGGTTTGATACACATCGATAGCCGGAACAAAACCTTTGGGCATACTAGACTCCATCAGACTGTCCATATCATCCCAAGGTTCGATCATTGGTCTATATTGCATGATTCTCATAGTTTTTACGCTTAATAATTATTTAGCTACTTTGACCTTCGCCGGATGTATTACTCTGCCGTTCATACGAAAGCCTGTTGTTAATTCTTCTACTATTGTTCCTTTTTCCTCATCTGACTCTACTTCTTCTGCTGCATCATGCATTTCTGGATCAAACTGCTCTCCCACAGTTTCTATTTCCTCTACTCCCATACCTTTCAGAATCTTGGTTAAATTACCTTGGATATGGATAATACCTGTCAGCCACTCAGATTCTTCTATTCCTTCTGGTAAATGCTTCATAGCTTGTTTGAACTGGTCAACAAGTGGAAATATGTCCAGAAGCATACCCGCATTTGCAAACTCTATTAGTTCTTTTTGATTTTTTTCTTGATCTTTTTTGAAATTGATATAATCAGCTTTTGCTCTCTTCCATCCGTTTAGGTATTCCTCTGCTTGCTGTTGTGCAATTTCTAGTTCAGTTGGAGGATCTACTTGCTGTTCCTGATCCTTATTCTCTTCGTCGTTCATAAATATTAGTTACAAATTAGTAATAAGTTCTTGGGTGTATTTAACTAGCGCTCTGTTATGAGCATAGTCCATTCGCATGGGACCTAATATTGCTATCAAACCTTCTTCTTTATCTCTTTTGTATTTAGTTAGAATAGTACTGCAATCTTTGCCAAATGGATTATCATCTCCCAATAATATATGAATATCCTGTGATATATCCTCAAAAATTCCTTCTACCGCTTCATCCAGATGATCTACTACTTCACTTAGGTTATATATAAGGTCCAGTTCAGCAAACTCCGGCTGTTTAAACACGTTTGTCAGTCCAGTATAATATATGTCTCTAGGAGCAAATCCTACCACTACTGCACCGTTAGAAAGGGTTGCTACCTCTTTTGCTACCTGTTTTACCGCTAGTAAATGCTCTTTATCCGCTTTTGACATCTGCTTTAGCTGATCCTTATGCTTGTCATTGAGGTCCGTGTCTTCTAGGAAATTATCTATAAAGAAACGATATCCTTTTTCTGTAGGTATTCTGCCAGCCGAGGTGTGAGGATGGGTTAGAAAGCCATCTTTTTCCAAATCCATCATTTCATTGCGGATTGTGGCTGGAGACAATTTAAAACCGCCCCTACCTACTAGGAGGTTCGATCCTACAGGACTAGCGGTCTTGATATGCTGCTTTATTATTGCCTCTAAAAGGGCTTTTTTACGATCTGTTATCTCCATAGAGTGTTTTGATATTAGCACTCGCGGTGTTAGAGTGCTAATTTAGTATATCATAACAAAAAAAGGGGTCAAGCCCCTCTTCTAAGGATACAGGATCCCATATTTTTACAAAGAAAAAAGGGCATTCCTGAAGATATATCGTTAAACATATCTACAAAGATACCCCATGCAGAGGACGCCCAACACGTCTTTGTGCATAATTGTCTTTTGTTTCTTGCCTTGAGCTTGTCGAAAGGTGGGTTTGATGTATGAGCTTCTATAGCTCTTCATTTCAGGAGAACCATTTTTCTGGTCTCTGTCGCTTCTTCTGTCTTGATCCGGCAGAAGTAGACGCCAGATGCTTGGTTGACTGCGTTCCAGACAGCTTCGTGTTCGCCTGATTCCTGTTGCTCGTTCACGAGGGTTGTTACCTTCTGTCCCAGCAGGTTGTACACTTCCAGTAATACGTGACCAGCCTGAGGCAGTGTGTAAGAGATTTCCGTCTTTGGGTTGAAAGGATTGGGGTAGTTTTGGAATAGAGTGAACGAAACGGGTTGATTCCCGTTGGTATCATCGTTCTTTCCCTTTCCAAATACTACTTTCCCAGCATAGGTACTCCAGACTTCCACGTACTCGGCGGTATAGGTGGCATTGGGGTCATACTGGGATTCAGGGATAACAATTACGTTTGTCCCTGTCTCTTTGTATGCCGTTACACCAACACTATACTTTCTGACCACCAGGGAGTTATGGGTATTGCCCCAAGTGCTTCCCCAGACTTCGGACGGTGCATAAAGAGTGCGATACCCGTTGTATGTGCCACCCTTAGTCAGTTCTACTGCAGGACGAGGATAGTCAGCTTCGTACACCCCGTTGGAGTTGTAGTTGGTGACATACAGGTAGGCGTTTTCCTTGTAGCCTATTACTTCCGTGCCATTGCAGTACAGCTGTACTCTAGAGTCAGTATTGCCGTAGTTACCACCATTTACCGAGTAATACGTGTTGAACCACGCCGTATTTCCTGCGGTAAATGCCACGGTGAGCTTTTCCCGATACACCATCTGTCCTGGACCAGAACTCACATACGAAGGGTAGTCTGGGTCAATGTTTGAGTACTGGGCAGTATAGGTGGCATTGGGGTCATACTGGGATTCAGGGATAACAATTACGTTTGTCCCTGTCTCTTTGTATGCCGGAACCCAGGTGCTGTACTTACGCACAATGAGGCTGGCGTGAGTATTTCCCCAGGTATTGCCGAATACTTCAGATGGCGCGTACAGAGTGCGATATCCGTTGTATAGACCGCCTTTGGTTAGAGTTGCCTTGGTCTGAGGATAGTCAGCTTCGTA